>PDWJ01005512.1_pt1 | contig 15574 bp, 19 predicted proteins | sample 1430881 | NCBI WGS metagenome assembly PDWJ01 (sample SAMN01162460, study PRJNA174530) | Oral metagenome, whole genome shotgun sequencing project. | biome: Marine environment; feature: Marine mammal; material: Swab sample of the gingival sulcus; isolation source: swab sample of gingival sulcus... | reverse complement strand
TGGCAAAACCGCCCTCACTTGCAGCCAAAATACCGCACAAAAACAAAACAACTATAAAAAATCGTGCAAAGGACAATTTTCGCATAAACTCTTTTTTTTGAGACAAAATGTTTTTCCAATTCGCACAAAAAGTGCGTGGTATTCGTTAAAAAGCGACACTTGCTGCGGCAAATTTTCCGCAAAAAGCAACTGCAATTCGTCGTAGCTCGTTTCTTCGGGAATAAGCCCGTGTCGATTGGCAATCCGAAAAGTATAGGCATCGACCACAAAAAACGGCAATTCCAAAGCATACAACAAAATCGTATCGGCGGTTTCGGGTCCCACTCCTTTTATGCCCAAAATCCGCTCCCGCAAATCCTGCGGCGAAAACCGGTCTTTTAAAAAAGCAAAATCAAAATCGCAGCAGTCCCGAAAAAACCGTAGTACATTTTTAAGCCGTGCGGCTTTAAGTCGGTAATAGCCCGAAGAGCGAATATATTCCGCAAGCGTTTCTTCAGGCACGGCTTCCATTTTTTCAGGTTCAAGCAAATCATGCTGACGCAAAACCGCAAGGGCTTTTTCCACATTTGACCAACTTGTATTTTGTGTCAGCACAGCCCCGACAATGGTTTCAAAAGGCGATTTGGACGGCCACCAACCGCTCGCACCGAGCCGTGCAAGCATGGTGTCATACATTTCAAGAAGCAAATCAGCCTTTGCCATCATCGCCCCAAATCAATACGCACCATTCGTCTTTTTCAATTTTTTTCGGCGTGCCGAGAACACCATACGCCGCCTGCACCTGCTCCGCCTGCGAAAGAAGCAAGCCCGAAAGCACAAGCAAACCGCCGCTGCGAAGCCGGGCTAAAATATTTTCTGCCATTAAAATCAACGGACCCGACAAAATATTGGCAAAAATACAATCAAAATTAAGGCTCTTTTCCAAACTTTCGATACTGCCAACCTGCAAGCAAACAGACTGAGAAACCCCGTTTAATCTGCAATTTTCCTGTGCATTTTCAATGGCAATCGGATCAATATCAACGCCAATTCCGTTTAATCCCAAACGGGCAGCGGCAATGGATAAAATTCCCGAACCTGTTCCCAAATCAAGAAAAGACATTTTCTCCTGCAAGTGCGAACTGCGAAAAAGTTCGCAAATCGCCTGCAAGCACAAAAATGTCGTAGCATGATGTCCTGTTCCAAACGCCATTTTGGGTTCGATAATCAGCGGCTCAAGTCCGCTTTTCCCCTCCAGCCAGGACGGAAGAATTTCAAAAAAATCACCGACTTGAATGGGACGAAAAAATTCTTTCCACGCAAGCGACCAATCCGTTTCCTCAAAAAACGATTTTTCCGCTGCAAGCCCCTGCCATTTTTTTTGCAGCTTTTTTATAAAATCGTCCGCCTGCAAAGGCGTTGAAAAACATACCGTACAGCGAATGCTACTTTCCGCCTCACTTTGAGCCGAACCGTCATTTGCAATACCGCCAAAAAGCTGCTCTTCTTCCCAGCCCCACGGCGCATTCTCAAACAAAAACGCCTCGCCCCGTCCTTCATATTCGGACACAGGCAAGACAAAAACGATACGACAAAATCGGCTATCTTGATTTTCCGCCATATTTTTCTCCGAGTTTTCGGACAATTACAAAAACGCTGCGATTTACTTTGTTCCGGTATGCCCGAAACCGCCCTGTCCCCGCTTAGTTTTTCCGCTAAATCCGCTCACTACCTGCAAATCAACCTGCTCAACCGGCACAAAAAGAAGCTGAAAAAGCCGCTCGCCCGGCTGAATAACATAGTCTTTCCGACCATGATTCCAGCACGGCACTTTGATTTCGCCCTGATAATCGCTGTCGATAATGCCGACCATATTTTTTAGCCCGATTCCATGCTTCATCGAAAGACCTGAGCGGGGAACAACCATGCCAAAAAGTGAAGCGTCCCGTATATTAACGGCAAGTCCTGTAGGAATAAGTACGGTTTCTCCGGCAGGCAAAATAACCGGCTCGCTGATGCACGCACGCAAATCAAGTCCGGCAGAACCGACAGTCGCATAAACAGGAAAAGGAATTTCACTGCCAAGCAACGGATTTACAGACATACATTCTATTTTTTTCACTTTTTCTCCACAAAAAATGCCGACCTGCTTTTGGCAAATCGGCATAAATCAATTACAAAAGCGGCAGGTATCGGTCGATTTCGTACTGCGTAACCTGCTCTCTGTAAGCGTTCCATTCGATTTTTTTATTTTCAATAAATTTCATAAAAATATGGTCGCCAAGTGCTTCTCTGACAACCTCGCTTTTTTCCATTTCCCAGATAGCTTCTTCCAAACTGCCGGGCAAAGTGCCAATTCCGTTTTTACGCCGTTCAGCCTCACTCATCTGAAAAACATCTTCTTCAATCGGAGCGGAAAGCGTATAATTTTCTTCAATTCCCTTTAAACCGGCAGCCAGCATAACCGCAAAAGCGAGATACGGATTGCACGCCGGATCAGGCGAACGCAACTCAACACGAGTCGATTTTTCCTTGCCCGGTTTATACATCGGCACGCGAACAAGCGTAGAACGGTTGCGTCTTGCCCAAGCAATATTCACCGGAGCTTCGTAACCGGGGACAAGCCGTTTGTAAGAATTGACCCACTGATTGGTTACGGCAGTGATTTCACGGCTGTGCCGCAGCAGTCCCGCAATATAAGACCGAGCCTCTTTGCTCAAATGAAATTCATCACTCGCATCATAAAAAAGATTTCTGCCGTCCTTAAAAAGTGACTGGTGAACATGCATACCGCTTCCGTTTTCGCCGTAAATCGGCTTAGGCATAAAGGAGGCGTAACAACCGTTTTTACGGCTCATTTCTTTGGCAATAACCCGATAAGTAATTGCAGTATCCGCCATTTTTAACGCTTCGGCGTACCGCAAAGCGATTTCGTGCTGGCTGGGAGCGACCTCGTGATGGCTGTATTCAACGGGAATACCCATTCCGGTAATGCCGCAAATTATATCCCGCCGAACATCTGCCGCCAAATCAAGCGGCGGTGCGTCAAAATATCCACCGTGATCAAGCGGTTTGGGACTTTTATTGCTTTCCAAAAGGAAAAATTCAAGTTCCGGTCCCACATAAAAAGTATAGCCTTTTTCCGCCGCCCGAGCCAAAGCCCGTTTAAGAACATAACGGGTATCTCCCTGATACGGCGTGCCATCGGGCAAAACAATATCACAAAACATACGGGCTGAGCGGTATTCGGTCGACCCCCAAGAAATCATCTGCAATGTCGTCGGGTCGGGAAAAGCCACGATGTCGCTTTCTTCGATACGGGAAAATCCTTCCAGCGAAGACCCGTCAAATCCCATGCCCTCGTCAAATGCCATTTCAAGTTCGCTCGGCGTGGCTTGAAAACATTTTAAAACTCCAAGCACATCGACAAACCAAAACTGCACAAAACTGATTTGGTTGTCTCTTACTGCCCGCAACACATCATCAGCACTCTGACATTGAAAAATAAGCGGCTCTTTCAAATTTTCCTCCATAAAAAAATTAATAAAAAAGCAAAAATCTGCTTGAGATTTTCCCCAAAAAACTACACCAAAACCGTCTTAGCCACCTGCAACCAAGTCGCAAACATTTCAGACGAAAAAAGATAAAAATACGCTTTTGTAACGCTCGCCTCGGCAAGATTTTCCGCTACGGTTTTTAGTGCAATTTCGGCAGCCTCATTATACGGATACCCGTAAGCCCCACAGCTAATTGCAGAAAAAGCAATACTTGTAAACCTCTTTTCACTCGCCCGCAGCAAGGAGTTTTTATAACAATCTGCGAGCGTTTTCGCTTCGTTATTCTTTCCGCCCTGCCAAATCGGACCGACCGTGTGAATAACACTTTTGTTCAAACAAAAACCGGGCATTAAAATTGCCTGTCCCGGCACCAATCTGCCGTTTTCTTTTACCCAATACCGTCCTGCTCTAAGCAGTGCAGGCCCTGCTGCGCGATGAATCGCTCCGTCCACGCCACCACCGCCTGCAAGTGCGGAATTGGCAGCATTGACAATCACATCAACTTCGGCGGTTACAATATCGCTCTTTAACAAAATAATTTGTTTGTCCGCTTGTTGAAATTCCACTCTCACTTATCTCGCCTCCGACTTAACAAATAAAAAGGATACGAAAATCATCTGCCGTTGACAATGCTTATTTCTGTTTGATTTTTAACCGTTTGTTTATCCGTCTATAGAAAAAAACAACTTGCTCCACCTGTAAACTTTCTGTAAAAATACACTTTTTTTGTAGCAAAAACCAAAACAATTTTTTATGAAATTTATAAACACGCTTACTAAAATTCTTCGCTCCTTTAAAACACCCCCACACCCGCGTATTTTTCTGGCAGCATGTGTCTGGTCGAGTACAGGATTTTGTCTGATTTTTCGAACAACCCGACTTTTGGCAGAACAACCGCTTTCGGTAAAAATCAGCGTTTTTACGGCAAGTTGCATTATAGGAATAGCAAAAGCATATTTTGCACTTATTCCGATGGCAAAAAAGATTATTAAGCGAAATTACGAAAAAAAACAGGCATGTATCGGAATTTTTTTTTCCAAACAAAACTGGCTGCTGATTGGTTCTATGATAATTCTCGGCAGGCTACTGCTTGCTCTGCCCATACCGACTTGGGAAAAAGCCCTTATTCTCGCAACCGTGGGCTGCGGTATGCTGCTTTCAAGCGGTTGGTTTTGGCTGGCGTGGCAAAAAAATACAAATTACAAATGAAACACATTGACCATTTCTTCTCGGTCGTACCAGATTGTTCCGTTCAGTTCCGCACACCAGCGTTGAAATTTCGGGTCAAACCAAGTTCCGCCGACATATTTTTCTCTCAGCCAAACAAGAGACTGAATCCGTCTGCGGCGACAACTTTCCACGACTTCGGGCAAAGATTCCCCATCAGAGCGGCACACGCCACTGCGATACAATTTTTCTTTGGTAAAAACATCAGCCTCGCACGGACTCATCGCCTCAATCAAATATACACCGTCTTCTAACACAACTCCCTCTCAATACATTACAATGCGGCATCAAGCAGCATATTATCCCGATGTACCACTTCCAAATGCGCAATATCGCCCAAAACCGCCCGAACTCCATCCGATTTTTTCCCCAAAACTTTTTTCAGTTCAGCTTGCGTATAATTGCAAAGCCCAACGCCCAAAACGCTTTTATCCAAACTCAAAATTTGCACCAACGCCCCGACTCCAAAGCGTCCCTCAACCGCAACAACTCCCGCAGGCAGCAGACTTTTTCCTTTTTGCAGCAATGCCTCTTTTGCTCCGTCATCAACAACCAAAGTGCCGCTTGCATCCAAATTGTATGCCAGCCAAAATTTTCGACCTGCAATCCGCCGAGATTCGGGCATAACCCAAGTTCCGATTTGTTCGCCCGCAAATATTCGCTGTAAAACATTCGGCTCTTTTCCCGGAACAATCGCCGTTGCCACGCCAAGCTGTGCCACCCGCCGAGCCGCCAAAAGTTTGCTTTTCATGCCGCCCGTTCCGGCAGTGCTTTTCCCCCGACAAAGCGTAGCAAGCCGCAGGGAAGCAATATTTTCCAAACAGGGAATCAAACGGGCGTCTGCATTCAGCAAGGGATTATCGTCATACACACCGCCTGCGGAAGTCAAATTAACAAACAAATCGGCTTCAACCACATTGACCACCAACGCCGCCAAATTATCATTGTCGCCAAATTTCAGTTCATGTACGGCAACGGTGTCGTTTTCGTTCATAATCGGAATGACCCGCCAGTCCAAAAGTGCCGTCAGCGTATTACGAGCGTTTAAAAAACGCTGCCGATTTCGCAAATCGTCTTTGGTCAGCAAAACCTGCGAAGCGGTTTTTCCAAGAGCCGCAAAGGCTTCGTCATAGGCGTGCATAAGACGGCTTTGCCCTATAGCCGCAGTTGCCTGTTTTTGCGCCAAAGTTAAAGCAGTGTGTGAAGAAATGCCGCTGCACTTTGCCAAAACGGGACGACCGGCAGCAACCGCCCCCGAAGAAACCAGCAAAACCTCAAGCCCGCGGTCGTGCAAAGCACAAAGCTCGCGAACCAAACCGCTTAAAATATCGCTTTCGATTCCTTTTTCGGAAGCCAAAACCGCACTGCCGACTTTGACGACAATCCGTTTGGCACGAGATATAATTCCGTCCCGTTTTTGCTGCCAATCACTCATAGCTAATTCCTTTATTGACGCTCTGCGCGTCTTCCCTTTCTTTTGGCATTTCTTCTTGCACTTCTTTTTTGAGATGCCTGTAATGCTTCCACATTTCGCCGACCAGTTCATCAACGCCGTCGCCGTTTTTGGCGGAAACAAAAAAAACCTGCACGCCGTCCGCCTTTGCCCTGCTTTGCAGGTTTGCGACTTCTTCGGGCGAAAACAAATCTATTTTATTGACAACCAAAATCTGTTTTAGCCGTCCAAGCTCAGGACTGTAACTTTTAAGCTCATTAGTAATAAGCGAAAAACCTGCCCACGGCTCGCCTGCCAAATCAATATCTTCCATGCTCAAAATATGAACAAGTATACGCGTGCGTTCAACATGTTTCAAAAACTGCGTACCAAGACCTGCCCCAAGATGTGCCCCCTCAATGAGTCCCGGGATATCCGCCATCACCAAACGCTCACTGCAGTCCTCCAAAACCGCCAAATTCGGCTGCAAGGTCGTAAAAGGATACGCCCCGATTTTGGGACGGGCAGCGGAAACGGCTGCGGTAAAAGTGGATTTGCCGGCATTGGGAAGCCCGAGCAAACCGACATCGGCAAGAACTTTGAGCTCCAAATGAATCTTCTTTTCCTGCCCTGCTTCGCCGGGCTGCGAAAATTTCGGTGCCCGCATAACGGAAGATTTAAAATGCGTATTGCCTTTTCCGCCGCGACCGCCGCGTACAACCAAAAACTGTTCGCCGTCTTTGCACAAATCAGCCAACAATTTCGGCTCGCAATCCTCATCATCAAAAACTTCGTAAATTTCCGTACCAAGCGGAACTTCGATAATCAAATCTTCGCCGGCTCGACCGTATTTTTGTTTTCCCTGACCGGGCGAACCGTTTTGAGCTTCAAAAACACGAGTATGCGTAAAATCATACAAGGTCAGCAGCCGAGTCGTTGCCAAAAAAATAACATCGCCGCCGTCGCCACCGTCGCCGCCGTCCGGCCCGCCGCGAGGAACATATTTTTCCCGACGAAAAGACATACAGCCGTTGCCGCCTTTTCCCGAACGAACCACAACCGTTGCACTGTCAATAAAACGCATACAAAATCCTTCATAAAAAAAGGCCGGTCAAAAGGATTTTTCCCTTTTAAGCGGCCTATCAAAACAAATAAAAATCAAATTTAATATTCAGGAACAATATGAATACGGGTTTTGACCTTTTTTTTGCGTTGGTATTTTTCAAACTCAACGAAACCGTCGCTCAAAGCATACAAGGTAAAATCCCTACCCATTCCGACATTTTTACCGGGGTAAAATTTCGTCCCCAATTGCCGCACCAAAATATTTCCCGCCAAAACGGATTCGCCGCCAAACTTTTTTACGCCTCTGCGCTGTCCTGCACTGTCTCGACCGTTACGGGAGCTTCCGCCAGCTTTCTTGTGAGCCATATTTTCCTCCTGCTACGCCGTAATGGATTTTACCTGAATGGTTGTAAAATCTTGGCGATGACCTTGTTTTCTTCTGTAATCTTTACGCCGTTTTTTCTTAAAAACGATAATTTTTTTATCCCGACCGTGTTCCATAATTTCGCAAGCAACACTTGCACCCTGAACATACGGACTGCCAACCTTAAAATCTGTTCCGCCGACAAGCAAAACCTTATCTACTTCAACAGACGAACCAACTTGAGCTTCTATTTTAGGAACACGAACCTGCGTTCCTTCTTGAACGCGAAATTGCTTTCCACCGGTTTCTACTATTGCAAACATTTCATCTCCTCCGAAATAACAAAAAGAGGTTTCTAGCCTAAACAAAAAACAAAAGTCAAGTTAAAAACACAAAAAAATCAAATTTTATGTCCGAGCCAAAACCAGCACTTCAACGCTTGCCGCCCCTTTTTGCAAACACGCTGCGGCACATTCTTCCAAAGTCGAACCGGTGGTCAAAATATCATCAACCAGCAAAATTGTTTTTCCACCGGCAGGCTTAGCAAAAAACGCCCCGAGCAAATTTTTCCTCCGCCTGCGACCGGACAGTTCCGCCTGCTGCTTGGTTTTGCGAATTTTTTGCAGCATATCAGCCGCTATCCGTCCGCCAAGTTTTTTATCAAGCCCCCGACACAGCTCCCTCGCCTGATTATAGCCTCGCCGTTTTAAACCGTCCGCACTCATCGGCACAGGCAAAATCAAATCGGGCTTGGAAAGAGTGTGCAGCTCGCACGCAGCGTGCAAAAAATTTCGCATTAGCCGTCCATATCCGAGTTCGTCGCCAAATTTCCAAGCGAGTATAATCTCCCGCAATTTCCCTTCGTACGCCCCGTAAAAAGCGGCTTTTCGCCACGGTCTTGCATGCTCAAGGCAAAAACCGCACTCGCCCGTTATCGGAAGCGGCTTTAAACAAACAGGGCAAACCGCACTCTTGTCGGGAGCAAGCAACGCCGCACAATCAGGACATAAAATCCCCTCGCTAAGCGGACAAAAACAGACCGCACACCGCGAGTTAAAAAGCCCCAATTTTTTCAAGAACATATTTTTTTTCCAAAATCCGCCAAAGCCTCGCGGTTTTTAGCCAAGTGTAAAATGTCGCCACAAGCGTCCACACCGTACAGCAAAAGCGGCGGTTCAAGTTCAAAACCGAAAATCCGCAAAAAATACCGCAAAGAAAGCTCTGTACCGCAAAAAAGTTTTTCTCCCTTTGGGCGAGCGCCCCAAAGCCCTGCCCAAGCCTTGCGAGCAGGTCTTGAAGCAGGCGAAGCAATATCGGGATTTTTCCAAAAATACGCCTGCGAGCGGTCGATAAAAGCCTTAAATGCCGCAGGAAGATGATAAAAATAAATCGGCGACAAAAAAACGACTTGGCTTGCATTTTGAAGTAAAAAAAATAATTTTGCCGCACAATCTTTTTCGTCAAGCACGCAGCCGCCCTTTTCGCACGCTCCGCAACCATTACAAGGCAAAACCAAAAAATCCCGCAAATAAATAATCGCCCTGTTTTTTTTTTGCACCTCAAAGATTTCGTCAAGAAATCCTGCTGCCAAATCGGTGTTGCCGCCTTGGCGAGGGCTGCACGCAAAAACAACAATCTCAGGATTTTTTTCGGGGCATACGGGAAAATTCAATGCACACACCGTCTTCCTCCTCGTGAAATTCCGCCTGCCAATCGGGCATTTCTTTTGCCAAATTTCCAAGCGACGCAAGCTGAGAACTGCATGCCAAAATCCGCACCGTATCTTCTCGCGTCAAAAGGAGACAAAACCTTGCCTCCTGCATAAAATCTCAGCATTTTTCCCGTAAATCCAAAATCACAGGCTACACCAAAAAAGCATTGTTTGCCGCCTCAAAACCGACTTCGGTTTGCGGTCCGTGTCCCGAAAAAATAACGGTCTTGGGCGGCAAAGAAAGGATTTTTTCCTTTGCACTTTTTCGCAAAATTTCACTGTCACCGCCCTCAAAATCCGTCCGCCCGACCGAACGGTAAAAAATCAAATCCCCGACAAAAACCCATTCCAGACTCGGAAAATACATCGACTTACTGCCCGGCGAATGCCCGGGAGTCGAAAAAATCGTACACGGCACGCCCAAAAATTCGTACTCTCCGGCAACAAGCGGCTCGTAAGAAAACGGCTCAATACTCAGCCGCACCAAAGAACCGTTTCCAACTCCTGTTTGCAAAAGCACCTCATCTTCTTTTCCCGCAAAAACAGTAGCTCCGGTTTGACGGGCAAGCGAGGCATTGCCAAAAGTATGGTCAAAATGCAGATGCGTATTCAAAATCGCCGTCAGCCGAAGGTTGTTTGTCTGCAGATATTCAACCAGCTTGGTCGGCTCTCCGCCCGGGTCAATAACAATCGCCTCGCTGCCGTTATGCAGCAAATAACAATTTGTCTCCAAAAGTCCCAGATATTCCCCGGTAGCTCAGTTGGCAGAGCAGGTGGCTGTTAACCACCCTGTCGGCAGTTCAAGTCTGTCCCGGGGAGCCAGAAAAAAGATGCCCGTACAGTGTACGGGCTTTTTTATTTTAATTAATAATGAATAATAGAAAATTGATAATTGCGGTAGAACCAACCGTTGATTAAGCGGAGCCGAAATCACGGTTGGTGAATTGATAATTGAAAATGGATAATTGATAATTTCGGCTGAAGTGTAAGATTTTTTGGGGTTGATAAAGCGTATCAAAACAGGGCTTCGACTCTGCTCTGCCACCGTTTAGCCCGAGTTCACCACCCTCTTAACTCACTTGCACCCACAAAACCAACTGCTCAGCGACGCCCTAACGAGCTTGCGACAAAACCGCCCCATAAGCGAAGCCGAGAGTTTGGAACCGAAAAACAGCGACATTGCTTCGTTCCCTGTCCTGTCGATTACAAGCGGCTTACCGATGGATGCCTGCTTCCAAGAAAATATTTTACGCCTGAACAAGACCCATATGTCGCTGCGGTTCCAAACTTCCAATAGGCGCAGCTTCGGGGCAGTCGAAATACTTTTTGTTTTGTTTTGTTTCGCTTTTTTTGGGGTTATCAAAAAAGAAGGAATACCCAAAAAAACCTTGCGTTCCTTAAAAATATATTTTACTGATATAAAAAATTTAGTTTTTCTTTAATAATAACAAGGATTTTTGCATGCAATCTACGACTTTTTCTTCTCGCCGAATACTCGGATTTACCCTTATAGAAGTTATTGCCGTCTTGATTTTACTGGGGATTATATCCGTTATCGCTATTGCAAATCCCTCTCTTGATACGGACAGATGGGTAAATCCCGATGTTTTTGCTTCGCATTTGCGCTATGCACAGAGTCGGGCAATGGCAATGGAAGAACCGTGGGGCATTGAAACAAAAAGCGACGGGACTTACACGATGTTTAAAATTCACAACGGAACGAAACAAACCGTTCCCTTGCCCGGAGGAAGTATATCCGGCAAAAAAGTACCGCGAGGGACTTGGTGGTTTAACGAAATGGGAGAACCACATTCGGGAGCATACAGCAATTCGGCGAAGCCGGTAACACAAGACATTGTAATTAATGTTTCCCAAAAAAGATTGATAATTACGGCTCTCACCGGATATATACACTAATACTTATACAAACAAAAAATAAAAGGAAACGGCATGAAAAAAAAAGGTTTTACCCTCATTGAAACGATTATCATCATCATTATCGGTGCTGTTGTCGGGCTTATGATTTTTCGTTTTTCAGCAACCTCGAACAAGACGGTTTCACCGCTTCTTTGGATGAAAAAAGAATACATTTTGCAACAAAAAATGGAAGACATTACGGCAAAATATCGCCAACATGCAGGAGACAAAAATTTTCGTCTGGACAATTTTTACTCTTCCCTGCTTAACGACAACGAACTTAAAGACTATATCGACAAAGAAAAAAGCGGATTTTTAACCTTTCAGAAAAACGGCACAAAGATTTTTCAGGCAAATCCGCCCCAACACTATCCGACAACCTCAACTCTTTTACTGACAATAACAAACGAAGGACAAAAACTGTCCGCCATTTTTTCAGGTATAGGCAAATTATGAAACAACGCGGATTTACTCTTATCGAAATCATCGTCAGTCTTGTTTTGATGGGCATTATCGGTCTTTTTATCGGACAGGCTATATATCGGGTTGTGCAATCGTATATCTTTGCCAAAAGCAATGTCGAACTGACCGAAAAAGCCCAACTCGCACTGACCAGAATGAGTCTGGAATTGCAATATGCCGGAGACCTTGATTCTGTCTCCTCCCCGACCAGTGACCCCATGTTCTTATACAAAAAAACAAAATACAGTGCCAACAACAATAACGAAACGAATCTTTTTCAATCGCAACATTGGATTTACTATAACAAAAACTTTAACCAACTGGAACTTAACGGAAAAATCCTTTTAAAAGACATTAACAATGTAACTTTTAATTATCGTGACAAGCACAATAATGCTTGGCAATACGGAAATCCTTGTAATGAAATTGCTTATGTGGATATTGCAATAAGCCTCAAACACCCCTCAGTAAAAGATCTTATATTCAAAACATCTATAAGTCTTCGTAACAACGGCGTAGCCAATACGGCTTCCCCAATCTCAACCACCCCGTGAGGTACACTATGCAAAAGAAAAAACGCGGTTCGGCTCTTCTCATTATGATTGCAGCCATTGTTCTGGTTTCCGTTCTGGGAATAGCTGTTTTTTCCCTGACAGGAACAAGTTCGCTTAATACCGTTGTCTATAACAACAACAAACAAGCCTATTATCTGGCGGAATCCGGCTACCGCTACGCCGCAGGTTTGTATCTCAATACGGAAAACAAAGATAAAGACGGCACGGCTGATGACGAAAAAGCCGAAGTTTTGCAAAACAAAATTGACGGTGCGGAATATACATTACCCAATGGCGGCAAATTTTCATTAACCGCCTACCCCTACTGGCTGATGCCCGACAACGATTATTTGGGACAAACTTCAGCCACCTTTCATTTTCCCGGTCAAATCCCGAAAGATTTTGGCATTCCGGCTAGTGGGGTAATGGCATATTCTCATACAGAAAAAGAAGGAGAGAAAATTGCACTCTTTCGCTACACCACAGCAAGCATTGCTGCTGCCAACAAAAAAATAAGCTGCACCTTGGGGCAAAGACTGATTGCCGGACAATACTGCGACATCAAAATCAAAGACGCTCTTTTTCTGACCCTGCCTCTTATTACACAGCCAACAAGTACGGGCGACTCTACTGTCGGTCTGCAAGGAGACAAACTAACGCTCAACTTACCGTCGGCAAAAAACAACAGATGTATTCCGCCGTTCAACGGTGTTTTTATCTGGGGAGCGGACAATTCAAAAGAATTTTTATACAAAAAAGCCAAATTTGAAGACAACCATATAACCTTGTCGGGTATCAGACGAATGGACGGTCAATCTCTTACTACAGATTTTGCAACCAATATAACGACAGACCCGGCCAAAGCCTACCTGGTCTTCAAACGCAATCTGGCTCTTACTTCCAAAGGAGAAACAGGAACAGGAGAACACGATTCAGTTCGTACCATTGATTACAATATGCCAATCAGCAACAGCAGCTCCGAAGACAGAGGTGAACTGGCAAAAAAAGAAGTTATCATGGATTCCGAACAAAAATTAAAAACACACTTTTCCGCCGTACCGGGAACAACGGTCAAATTTGAGACTTACTCAAGCATAGATGACCATACCGGTCAGGCAATACAGTCTCCCGGAGCCGCAATAATAATAGTACAAGAAAAAAACGGTGTTAAAATGGGTCAGGTGGATTTGCGAGTAAGAGAAGAAGGAACAAACAAGCTGACGGAAGCACAACGAAAACTAAGAACAGCCTGGAAGAAAAACAACCATTTTTTGGAATATGATGTACAGGCGAAACTTTCTTCTTTATTACGATTATTATATGGTGCAACCGGTTTAAGCATACGGGTAAGCGGCAACGGAAAGGAATTTTTGGCAATGTCCTTTATGGGATTTTATGTTCCATCTCTTATTTATCACCCGAACACGACATCTGCCAATCTGGCAGGCGGCACTCTCAAAGGCGTAAAAGGCGGACAGGTACTTTTTGAAAAAGTCCATTGTCTGGGAAACTCCAAGCTCAATCGTTTTTATTATTATCATAAACCCAGCGACCAAATACGCGAAGAAACCCAAGCCGTTGCAAAGCGAGTGGCAATTCACCCCGACGATTATGCAAAAATTAAAACAAAATTTAGCCAACTGAATAATGCAACCCTTATTTTGACTGATGCAAGCGGTGTAGAACACAATATCGGCACCATAAACTATCCGCATCTTTTTGACGCTTGGGAATTTTATAAGAATTACCCTGCAAGAAAATTCGGACCATATGAATGGGCAAACTATAAAGATTTTATCCCCAATGAAATAAAACCACTACTCGGCAATCACTGTATGGGCAGTATGAATGACTGGTGGCAAAAAAACCACCATATAAATAACGAATGTCTATCCTATAATTTTTATCCATGGGCTAATATGAATGCAATAGAAGCCTATCCTCCATATAAAATTTTCCAAAGACTGGCTCTTGTCCTTTGGGAACAATATGAAGACGCGGACGGGAATATAAAAAGACGCTGGCTGGCTGCCAAAGATATGACCGATGACGAATATATTCTGGGACCGAGAACCCGTTATGACGGTCGTATTATCCATGACAGCACGACTCTTTTAATTCGCATACGGGAAAGTATGGTCAACGGAGTCAAAACCAATCTCATCAATGTTTTTTATGGTGACAAATCAAGACATACTGAAGCGGCGACCAGCAAACCGTATGACATAAACAGAAAAGCCTATACTCCGGGACATATCTATTGGCCGTCTCTTTCATTAGACGACTGGTCGAAAAATATTGATTATTTTACCCATATCCAATCCATCGTTCGACCGGACGGCACACTTGATAAAACAACAAACTGGGATTTGCTCAACCCCGACATAAAAAAAGGAACGGGACCGGGAGAAATCGCAGTATTCGAGATAAGCAACAACGGTACGCTCCTGATTTCCTGCCACCCCTCACCGGACGCTCCATTCAACAACAGTACGGAATTTAGCCCGGAAGAAGAAGCCGTCTGGCAAGATAGACCGGAAATCAGTTTTCATGGCATTGGCAGTCTTTATTCACCTCAAAAGAAGGCTTTTGAAATGAATGACTTCGGTCTGCGTACGGTTATCGGAGGCGAAGAAGGATATTTACAAGGCGGTTTTTTGCCCGGATTGCAACGATAAAAATAATAAAAAAGACGGATAATGGCTTCGGCTACTCCTTTGGTACCCTTCGGCTCCGCTCAGGGAACCAAAGGGGCTCCCGCTCAATCAATAGCTCTGTTCCCCGAGCGGAGTCGAAGGGAAGCCGAAGCCCCGTTTTGAGTTTCCTTCGGCTCCGTTCAATTAACAGTCACCCTCAAAAAAATCTTACGCCTTTACCGAAATTATCCATTTTCAATTTTCAATTATCCATTAAATTAAAAACGGCGGAGAGTGGAGTGGAAACAAGGAATGAAAAGCCGGCAATCCCACGCAGTGTATAAAACATACATAAGTGGGTTGCCGGCTTTGAAATGACACAGTTAACACGCCTCTATCCGCCGTTTTTATTTTTTCAATACCGACTCGTCTAACTCCTCAATCTCTTCTCTCGAAAGCCCCGTCGCCCGTTCGATGATGTCAATAGGCATTTCAAGTGATTTAAGCTGAAAAGCTGTCTGTCGCACGCCTTCAAACCGACCGTTCTGCCAGCCCTCTTTCAAGCCCCCCTGCCAGCCACCTTCCCAGCCTTCTTTTAAGCCACCCTGCCAGCCTTTTTGCATTCCCATATTAAAAATTTCAGGATTGGCGGCGGCGGCTCCTTCTTGTC
>PDWJ01003697.1_pt1 | contig 15575 bp, 14 predicted proteins | sample 1430881 | NCBI WGS metagenome assembly PDWJ01 (sample SAMN01162460, study PRJNA174530) | Oral metagenome, whole genome shotgun sequencing project. | biome: Marine environment; feature: Marine mammal; material: Swab sample of the gingival sulcus; isolation source: swab sample of gingival sulcus... | reverse complement strand
ATCTCTTCCGGTCCGCAAATGTGAACGTCATCTATAGTTTTATCCGATAAATAAGCTTCATATAAAGCACTGATTTTCTCGGTATTTAATCGGCCTTTTAACAATGGGTTTGCCATTTCTTGACGGGTATATAAATAGACCACACTTAGATTATTGTTGGCTTGTGTTAAAGCATCTAATTCCGCTCTGTAAACAGTGTCTGCTTCAGTTTTATTTCCATAAAATAAAGTAATGTTATTAGCCGGGTTTGCTTTAGACAAGAATTTGGCAATGGAAATGATAGGGGTAATTCCACTTCCTGCAGCAATTAGCACATAAGTTTTAGCGTCTGTTGAGGTCACTGTAAAGTTTCCAGTTGGGGCCATTACCTCAAGTTCATCACCCACTTTTAAAGATTGAGCAAAAGTTGAAAATTTTCCATTTTTGATTTGTTTAATGGCTACACGCCATTTTTGTTCGTCAGGTGCAGTACTCAATGAGTATGCTCTTCTTACTTCTTCACCATTTAAGGTTGTTCTCAAAGTCAAGTATTGACCTGCCGTGTACGAAAATTTTTCTCTTAAGTCATTCGGAATCTCAAATGAAATTGAAACAGTGTCTGCTGTTTCTTTTACTACTTCATTTATCTTTAGTTTGTAAAAATCTGTGCTCATGCTTTAAAAAATTTGGTGTAAAAATAAAGTTAATTTAAAAACTAAGCCAATTTTTGAGGCTTTATTATTAATTTTAGGGTTCATAATTTAAATACACATCTATGAAATTTACCCTAGTTGGTGCAATCTTATTTTTTAACCTGATTGCATTTGCCTATGAAAAAGAAGATTTTCAAGCTTACAAAGAAAAATACAAAGGAGAGTTAGCAGTGGTGTTAAACCACGATCAAAAGTTGGAAGCTAGCGTTAACAAAAAAACAGGAGAACTTGAATTGTATCGAACCGAGACAGAAGAGGTTTTGTACCTGACTGAATCTGCGAATTTTTACACCAAAAAATACATTTCCCTTTCAGAATATTTTCAAGATATTGTGTACACCAATGCGGTGGTCATTGATGCCAAAGGAAAGAAATATAAAGTAAAAAAAGACGCCTTTACAACCGTAGATGCAGAGCCAAGTAGTTGGGTTTTTCATGATGATGACAAGGAAGTTGTGTTTGATTTGAACAAATTGGGTGAAGGTTACCGGTCTATTATTACCTATACGAAAAAACTAAAGAAACCAGAATTTTTTGGCAAAAAGGAAAAGTGACCTTGTTCTATCCCAATAGTATCAAAATAAAATCTACAGAATTAAATACTAATGGTTATGGGGTGTCGTATAGCAAGTCTAACAAGAAAGACCAAATGAGTGAGGTCTGGGATATTGCTGATGTGCCGGCTTATAAATCAGAAAAAGGTAGTGTGAATTTAAGGTATTTTATTCCACAAATCTACTGTACGATTGAATCTTATGAGTTCAACGGTAAAACCACCAATGTGATGTCTTCTGTGGATGATTTGCATGCATATTTTCAAGAGTTTTTATTGGCTAAAGAAAATGAAAAAGATAGGGGAGAGATTAATAGAGTTGTCCGAGAAATAACGGAAGGAATGGAAACTGAACTTGAAAAGATGGATACCATTTTTAAATGGGTTCAAACCAATATTAAATATATCGCCTTTGAGGACGGAAAAAATGGTTATGTGCCGAGATCATGCACCAAAGTTATGAAAGACCGTTATGGAGATTGTAAGGATATGGGGAATCTCTTAACCGAAATGTTAACTTACGCGAAAGTAAAAAATGCACATGTGGCTTGGGTAGGAACAAGAGATATTCCTTATCAAATGAGTGAGTTACCAAGTCCTTATACTTGCAACCACGTTATTTGTGTAGTCGATCGACCAGATAGCGGCTATTATTATTTAGATGCAACCAGCTCTGAAGTATCATATTTAATTCCGCCATCAAATATCCAGGGAAAAGAGTTGTTGATTCATTATGGGCAAGATAAATATAAATTATTTAAAGTCAAACCAACAGATGCCAGTGTAAACAAATATGTGTCTACAATTCGAATGACCTTTTCAGATCAAGATTCTATTTATGGAAAAGGAACAGACACCTATCAAGGTTATCAACGCATAAGACGTTCATACAAACTCAAAAACTACGAAAGTGACGATTTATATGATTATGTAAAATCAATTTGCCTAGATGGTTACAGCAAGTTTACCTTAAAAGATTACAACATGGAAAACTTGGAGGATAACAATGCGACTTTAAAATTAAATTATGATTTTTCATTTAAAAATTCAGTGCTAAAAGATGGCGATAAGTTGATTTTTAACCCCGACATATTTGATATTAACGGGAGCTTTTATTACAAAGATGACTATAAACAAAAGCAGTATAGAAAATACCATACGGACAAAACATATATATATGAATTAGAAATTCCAGAAGATTTTGAGTTGGTTTATATTCCAGAAAACACTTCTTTTTCGCATGATAAATTTTATTTTCAAGCTACTTACGAAATGAAAGGTAATGTGCTAATTGTTAAAAGACATTTTACAATTGAACTGCTCGAATTGCCACCTGATTTATTTGAAGAATGGAACAAGTTTTCAAAAGCTATGAATCAAGCAGCTATGCAAAATGTAATACTAACCAAAAAAAATAAGTAAAATGAGATATTTATTAACACTATTCGCCATTGGATTAGTTACAGTTCAACTAAACGCTCAAAAATTCCCATTTTACGAAAATTTTGAATGGGATCAATCCCCAACGATTATCGATAGAAATTTAGATGACCCTATTTATTATTACAATCAATATGACGTAGCAGACGAGTATATTTTTGACCAAAGTAGAGGTATATTCTTTAAGTACGAATTTTTCCATTATCGCGTATTTTTAAATAAGCATGCGGCGGTTGATGATTTCAATAAAGTGTACATTTCTTTAGAAGACGCCTACAATGTAATTGGTTTAAAAGCGCGTCTAATTAAGCCGAGTGGAGAAGTCGTAGATATTGACCCTGAAGTTGAAGAGTTTTATAATTCAGATGAAGGTCAAGAATACATCTATTTTCCAGTTTCAGGAATTGAAGTTGGAGATGAAATTGAGGTGATGTATACCTTAAAAAAGGATAATGAATTTAAAGGCTCTCAAGTAAAAATGCAAGGTGAAATTCCAATTTTCAACTCAAGTTATTATTTGGTTTGCCCCAATTGGATGAAGTTTAAATTTGTAGCCCATAATGGTTACCCTGAGCCTGTGCAAATTGATACCATTATTCACCTAAAAGAATACTATGCCCATGCTGATACAGTGCCAGCTTATAAGCGGGAGTATTATTCGGAGTACAACAATACCATTCAAAAAATAGACGTGGCTTTATACAAGTATAAAGAGAATACCAAATATGTGTCTTACTCACCATTTGAGGAAATGACCAATACTTTGAATACGCTTTATAATCAACCGCAAAAGAAATCAACCAAGGCCAAGTTAATTAAAAGTTTAAAGGCCAACGGTGTAGATTTATCGGGAAAAATTGAAGATCAAATTAGAGCCATTGAGTTATTCGTAAAACTTAAAATTAATTTTAGTAATAGTTTTGAGTTTGAAGGTGTTTTGGAAGCCGTTAAAAACAAAAGGACTACTGTATATGGGGTGATGAATTTATATATGATGAGCTTTGACTTTTTAGGTATTGATTATGAATATGGTTTAATTAGTGACCGTTACGATACCCATTTCTCAGATCAACTTGAATCAGAATACTTTTTTAGTCACTACTTTTTCTATTTTCCACAAATTAAAAAGTATATGTCTCCACTTGGATTTGAATCTAGATTAGGCTATTTGCCACCAGATTTAATTCCTAACAATGCCATGTTTGTGACCCAAAACAAAACCTATAACAAATCGGAGTATGACGTCAAACCAGTGCCATGTTTAGATTATACTCAAAACAAAGACAGTGTGGTGTTTACCATTGATTTAGATGAAGACTTGAATGGATTTACAGCTCACATAGAAAAGTATATAACGGGTTATGATGCGGGAGAATTGCAATCGTATTATTACTTATATAATCCGAATAAAAAAGAAGAAAAACTAGAGAAAGAACTCAATATTCTAACCAGTAAGTCTAAACTTAAAGTCACAGACATGCAAAATTTAGAACCAGAAGATGCTTACGTTAAGCCATTAATTTTAAAAGGTAAGTACACCAATGTAAATGAGCATTTTTTAGACAAAGCTGATGGTATTACCATCTTTAAATTGGGTAATATTTTTGGTGACTTTTTAGAGCTTAAAGAAATTGAAGATAGGGTATCAGATTATGTGTTTTATTATCCTTTTGAAAATACCAAGACGGTAATTATTAATTTGCCTAGCAACGTAAAAATTTCTAAAAAAATTGGCGTGATAGAATCGGATAAAATTTCGGAGGTAGAAGGAATTGAAATTAGCGCCAAAGTCGAACAAAACGGTAATCAGTTTAAGTTTATTAAACACGAAAAATATATTAAACAAAGGGTGAGTAAAACAGAAGAAGCAGGAATGTTAAAGATATTTCAGTTTTACAATGACTTAGCCAATATGAATTTAATATTGGAGAAAAAGTAAGGTAGAAATGACTTTAAATAAAAAAGAATTATTATTTTTGCCCCCACTTTAAGGTTTAACCTATAAGTATGGCTCCGTAGTTCAACTGAATAGAATTCCACATTACGGCTGTGGCGGTTGCAGGTTTGAATCCTGCCGGGGTCACTGATTAAGCCATGAAACACAGCTGTTTCATGGCTTTTTTACTTTTAGGGTCATAATTTGGTTCACAATTGTAAACCCAAAGAGTATTTACAATCAAAGAATTTCATTGTTTTTCATCCTATTTTAAGCTGTAGCCAAAATTAAATAACTTTTTGTCCTATTCTATTTATCATAAGACCTATAAACATTAGACATTTATGGACATATATCTCAAAATATTTCATATATTCGTTGTTCGATTTTTTTATTATCTCTTATGAAAAAACTTATCTTTACTTACTTCTTTATTATATTCGGTGTATATGCATATACACAAAACAATTATTCTGAGTATAGACATATTCAAAATGATAGTTTTAGATTCGATTTTTATGTTGATATCGAACATAAAAAAATAAAATATATAGATACAGTTTATTATACCTGGTATAAGGGTAAAAAAATAATGAATACCCAAGGTAATTCAAGTGGAGACGTATTAAATGGAAGCTGTAAAAAGTATTATCTCAAAGGTCAACTTGCGGAATCCGGTCAATATAAATATGGACTTAAAGTTGGTAAATGGCAATATTGGGATGAAAGTGGAAACTTAACTTTAATTGAAAACTATAAAAAAGGTTATTTGAATGGCTACATTTATTATTATGAAAATGGTTTATTAATAAACAAAGAAAAATATAAATCAGGACGTTTAATCGTTAGACAAGAAAAAGAGAAAAAGGAAAAGAAAGAAAAAACACCAAAACAAGAAGAAAAAGAAGAAAGACAAAATTCCTTTCTAAAAAACCTTTTTAAAAAGAAAGAAAAAAAAGAAAAACCCAAAAAACAACAAGAGAAAGAGAAAAAGTAAATGTTTAGCCCCCCTAGAAATAAAAAATTACAATCATCTGCAATGTATTATGCCATGTTTTTGCTTACTATGGTTTCTATAATCATTGCTGGATTATTTCAGTTTTCTCTTTTAAATAACAAACTAGAAACGCAATTAGAAATTGAACGCATTTTAACAAATAATGCAAAATCAGGAATTGCTTATGGCCAAGCTTATTTTTTAGAATTAGAACCTAGAAAAAAGAATTTTATAAGACTTTATGATGAAGGAATAGACTCCGTTATTTTAACTAAAAAAAACTGGGGAGGGTATCAAATTATTGAAAGTAAAGCCATTCACCATAATTTAATTAAAACAAAAATTGCATTAGTCGGTTCAAAATCCCCTACTGACCTTCCTACCTTATTTCTAGCAGATCAAGGTCGACCACTTTCTCTATGTGGTAAAACCAAAATAAAAGGTACAGTTGAAATACCACAATCTGGTGTTAAAAGAGCGTATATAGCTGGAGAATCCTATCAAGGAGACAAATTAATTTATGGTACCCAAACCAATTCTTCAAAGCAATTACCCCAAATTAATATAGAGGTTGTTGAAAAAATCAATTCAATAGATGAAGCCTATATCAATTGGGATAGTGATTTAGCTTATTTGGATTCCCCTTTTGACTCCTTGCCGACTTATTTTTATTCGAAACAACCTATTTTTATCAAAAACCAATCTTTAAAAGGTCAAATTCTTATAGAGTCGACTGATTCAATTGTCGTTATGGGAACCGCCGATTTAAACAATGTTATTCTAAAAAGTCCGACTATTATTATTGAAAATAATTTTAGGGGAAGTATTCAATGTATTGCATCTGAAAAAATTGAACTCAAAGAGAATGTAATTCTAGAATACCCTTCTTTATTAGGAGTTAACGAACAAATCAGTTCTGAAAATGATTCTAAAATAATTATTGGGGAAAATTCGCAAATTGTAGGTACCGTTTTCTTAATAAGTCAAGTACCCAATTTTAGAAAACCTCTGCAATTACAAATTCTAGAAAACTCTGTTGTTAATGGCCTTGTGTATTGTGACGGGCAGACCGAACTAAAAGGAAAAGTTAATGGATCAATTTACACCCAGAGTTTTAACCTAAATACTGCTTCATCTTCATACCAAAATTATTTATTAAATGCAGAAATAATTAATGAACTACCTGAGGATTTTATTCCAGCACCCATTTTAGAAATGTCAAACCATATAAAAATAATCCAATGGTTAAATTAAAAGCTTTTACTTTAATAGATACACTTGTAGCTGTTAGTATTACAGCTATTGTAATTGGTTGTATAAGTTTTGCCTATGGTTATCTTGTGAAGAGTGATCACCCATTTGGTTATTACAAAGCCAAAGAACAAATTGAAATTATGCATGAAAAAATGGTTGAATCAAAAAACTACTTATCTAAATCAATCGAATTGGAAAACTATACAATAGTGCAAGAAGTTGCCCCGTACAAAGGCAAACAAAACCTATTTTTAGTGACATATAAAATCAAATTAAACGCAAATGAAATTTATCAAAACAAACGATTAGTCTTAAATGAAGAAAACTAATCACATATCATCTTTTACACTCATTAATGTACTTGTTGGAATGACCATTTCTAGCATATTAATTAGTTTTGTGTACACAATTTATACTAATCTCTCTCAAATTACAATCCAATATCAAAAAACACACCTACATCTAAATGATTATAACCTTGCCATTGCTGATTTAAATCGAAATATTGAAGGAGCAAAAACTATTATCTCATATCCAAAAGGATTTAAAATTCAAACCCATAATCAGGATGAAATTATTTATTTTAAAGACAACCATCATTTAATCAAAAAAACAAAAAGAGGAGAAACAACAATCTTTAAAAATATTGAGCAAATAAAAACTTTAAAATATTCGCCACTTTCATCTGGTATGGATGAACTGGAATTGATTCATCAAGTGCAAATTGATTTTAATATTGAGGGTCAAATATTTTCGACCTATTATTTTAACAATTTAGATTCAAGAAAAAAACTAAACGCCTTGCTTATTCATGACTAAGCTACAACCTAAACATATCACCCCTGCTTCAACTCCCAAGAAAAAAAGTATTTGGGAACAAGATATTCAACTTTTTAATAGGTTTGGAGATAAAAAAAAGGAAGCTTTTTACGGTGATTTAGAAACTTTGATAAAGGCTGGCGTTGATTTAAAAAAGGCATTTGAAATTATTTTGGAAGAACAGATTGGTGAAAAAGATGAATCCTTCTATCAATCTATTTATGATGATATATTATCTGGAAAATCACTAGCTGATTCTTTGAAAGCAACGGGGAAATTTTCAGAATATGAATATTACAGCATTGTAATTGGTGAGGAATCAAACCTATTGATTGAAATTTTAAATGAATTAAAGTTGTTTTTCAAGAAAAAAACAGATCTAAGAAAGCAAATTACTTCTGTTTTATCCTATCCATTTTTTGTTTTAATTGTTACGATTGGTATCGTCTATTTTTTATTGACTTCATTAGTACCTATTTTTTCTAAAATATACCAACAATTTGATAGTGAACTCCCTTCTTTAACCAAGAAAATTGTTTATTTATCCGAACACATTTTCTTTTTTGCTAGTGCAACACTTGGAATTCTTTTAGCCCTCATTTTGTTTATTTACACCCAAAAAAAGCAAGAATGGTTTAGAAAATCTACTTCCGAAATCGCTCTGAAAATTCCAATTTTAGGTAATTACATTAAAAAAGTACACCTAACCAGATTTACAAGCTCACTTCAACTACTTTTATCTGCAAACACCCCTTTAGTAAAATCCCTTGACTTAACTAAAAAAATGAATTCTTTTTACCCACTAGAAGCCATTTTAGATGATGTTATGAACAAAGTCACAAAAGGAAGTAGTTTATATGAAGCCTTAAAACTCTACAATTTTTTTCCATCAAGATTTATTTCTCTTATTAAAGTTGGAGAAGAAACAAATGAATTAGACACTATGCTATTAAAGCTATCTAACCAATATTATGATGAGCTAGAACACCAAACTAAAATTATTAGCAAAATCATGGAACCGGTAATGCTAATAATTATTGGTAGTTTTGTAGGTGTTATTTTGATAGCCATCTATTTACCATTATTTAACCTCAGTAATATTATTTAATATGAGAAACAATAAATATCTTTTAAAAGCCATAACACTGTTTGAAGTCCTCATCACTTTTGCCTTGATCGGGATTATGTTCATGCTGGTTTTGCCCAATCAAGCTTCAAATGTAGCCAAAGCAAAAGCTTTAGAAGCCCAAAGTATGCTTAACCATGTGTATTCATTAGAAAAAAATTACTTTTACATGTACTCTAAATATTCTGCTGATCTAGAAGAAATTGGTTTCGAACAAGCCCTATTGGTTACTGAAGGAGGAACGGCTAATTATAAAATTGTTGTAGAAAGTGCTTCTGCAACATCATTCGTTATTTCAGCTCAAGCCATGGTAGATTTTGATGCAGATGGAACTCTAAATGTATGGCAAATTGATCAAGATAAAATTTTAAAAGAAACCGTTAAAGATTAATGCTCATTAATTTGCTAAACATATTATTAATTGCGCTCTTGATACTTTGCATAGTTCAAGATTGGAAATATAGGGGTATTCACTTTCTAGTATTCCCGCTTTTATTGGCACTAACAATTAGTCTTAATTTCCTTCAAGAATTTAACTTTTTAGATTTAGGGTTTTCATTGGCTTTTATTGGAATAAATTTATTGATATTAGAAATTTACTTAAGTATAAAAAATAAAGCTTTTGTCAATATCTTCAAATCCTATTTAGGCATTGGAGACGTCCTATTTTTCATAGCAATAGCACCATTATTCTCATTTAGAAACTACATTTTATTTTTTATTACAGGTATGATACTCTCTATGATTTTACATTTAATTTTAGGCAAATTTCAAAAACATGATAACGTGCCTTTAGCAGGATACCTGTCAATGTATGTTCTAATTTTAATAGGCATAAACTATTTTAATCCTAACTTTTTAAAAGTTAACCTCCTATGATGTCCATAACCCCACATATCGATTTGCCGACACAAATTCAACAACTCATCAGTTCTGAAGTTGCATGGAGTTATGGTATCATTCCAATTGAAAAAAATGACCACACAGTAACGTTTGGGTTTTTTAATACTGAAAAAAAGACCTTAATTAAAGATGAGTTAGAAATACTCACCCCTTGGAATATACAATTAATTGAAGTAGACGAAAAAACCATTAAAACGCTTTTAGGTAAATTTTATCGTAAATCCGGGCAAGTAGAATCAAACAACTTTAGTTTGAATGGGAAAAATTCTTCCGATTTTCTTTTAAGAATAATTAATGAGGCCAAAGCGGTTGGCTCTTCCGATATTCATATAGAAATTTATGAAGATTCAGCTAGAATACGGATCAGAATTGATGGGGCCTTGCAAGAAAAATATGCGATTGAATTAGATGATTATCCAGAATTGGTGAATAAAATCAAGATAAAATCTAACCTGAACATCACAGAAAAGCGATTACCACAAGACGGGCGTATAAGTTTTGATCATTTTGATGTCAGGGTATCAATTTTACCAACCTTACACGGAGAGAAAATTGTTTTAAGAATCCTTTCTAGAGATGCTTCTCAAATTGATTTAGACTTTTTAGGTTTTTCTGAAGATGAGAAAAAATTATATTTAGAAGGGGTCAATCAACATAATGGCATTGTGCTGATTAGTGGACCTACGGGTTCTGGAAAGACCACGACTTTATATGCTACCTTAAAACTACTCAATAAAGAAAAAACAAATATTGTTACAGTTGAGGATCCAATTGAATATACCTTAAAAGGTATAAACCAAGTTCAACTAAAAGAAAATATTGGTTTGACCTTTTCTGCTGCCTTACGCTCTTTTTTAAGACAGGATCCTAATATTATAATGTTGGGAGAAATTAGGGATGCGGAAACTGCGCAAATGGCTATTCGAGCCGCTCAAACTGGGCATTTGGTTTTATCTACCATTCACACCAATTCGGCTTGGGGAACAATAGCCCGATTAATAGACATGGACGTTCCCCCATACTTATTGGCAGCAACCATTAATACCTCTGTTGCACAAAGGCTTGTAAAAGTACTATGTGAAGATTGTAAAAAAACAGAAAAATTAACCAAGTTAGATTTACCAAAGCAATTCAGAGATAGAGCTTTAAACCTGCATTATACCCCTGTTGGTTGTGAACATTGTAACTTTACAGGATACAAAGGTCGAAAAGCGATCTATGAAGTAATCACCATTGACCATGAATTATCTGAATTAATAAAAGATGGTGAATTGAAAGTGGACGATATTTTAAAAGAAAAAGGAATTAAAAAAATAAATGAAAAAGCATTTCAACTGTTAGCGGATGGTGTTACATCTCTAGAAGAAGTTTATGCTCTATTAACGACATTATAACACATGAAAAAATTATTATTTATAGTATTCATAATTTGCGGCTTTTATTTAAATGCGCAGCAAGATATTAATGCAATCAAAAGTAAATTTGAAGAATTATCAAAAACTCAAGTGGGATTAAATGAAAAAGTTGAAGTGAATATCTCCGGAATTCCTTTATCCAGTTTTATCACCACTATTGCCTCAGAACACAACTTAAACGTAAGTGTTGATGACAACTTAAATCATGTCATAGTTTCAAACTTTTATGACGCCCAGGTAAAAGATGTTTTTGTTTTTTTGGTTAAAAAGTATAATCTAACGGTAGAGTTTACGGGGTCAATTATCGCATTTAAAGCTACACCTGAAGAAATCCAAAAACCACCAGTTTACAAGCCTAAAACTATTGATGTCAAATACCGCCCAGATAATACCTTTTTAAGTTTAGATTTAAAAAATGATTCATTATACCGTGTAGCAGAAGTTATTACCAAAAAATCTGGGAATAACGTAATTTTATCGCCAACGGTTAAAGAGAAAGTTGTATCTGTATACATAGAAAATAGACCATTTGAAAATGCCTTAGAATTAATGGCTAAATCAAACGGACTTGAGGTCATTAAAAATGGAAATGGGGTTTATTATATCGAAAAGAGCGAAAGTTCCCAGCAAACCACTAATAATTCTAATAATCGGAACAATAACAACTACCGGAATAATTCTGGAACTAACAAAGGAGGTGGTTTAAAAATTAATTTAAATGGTAATGATAAATTAGATGTTGAAGCAACTAATGTTCAAATCAATGACATTATTAACCAAGCTTCTGACTTAACAGGTGATCACTTTTTTATGTATGATGTTCCTGATGGAAGTACTTCATTATTTATAGAGAACATTACCTATGAAGAACTTTTAATTAATATTTTAAAAGGAACTGATTATACCTATAAGAAAACGGATGATTATTATGTTATTGGGAATCGAAATACGGAAGGCTTAAGAACTTTTGAACTCATTCAACTTGAAAATAGATCTATTGAAACGGTTAATGATTTAATCCCAAAAGATCTTTTAAATGGAATTGAACTAAAGGAATATTTAGAACTAAATGGCTTTATGGCTTCAGGCTCTTATGTACAAATTCAGGAATTGAAAACCTTTTTGAAAGCAGTGGATATTGTGGTACCAATGGTACAAATTGATGTAATCATTGTTTTATCGGGTAAATCAACAACCTTAAGTACGGGAATAAAAGCCGGTATTAGTGATGCTCCAGTGACTACAAATGGCGATATTTTTCCGGGGTTAGATGTTACTGCTGGCGCACAAACCATCAACGGATTAATTAATGCCTTTAATGGGTTTGGGGTCTTAAATTTAGGTATGGTTACCCCTAATTTTTATTTGTCGTTAAAAGCACTAGAAACCAATAGCATTATCGACATGACATCAACGCCAAAAATCTCCACCCTTAATGGTCATCAGGCCTCATTAATCATTGGTGAAACCGATTACTATGAACAAGTTCAAACGACCTTTACCAATACCGTAAGTGGTGGTAATGTTGGGTCCAGTAAAGTATATGTTCCTACTGAAGCCAATTTGTCTATTACAGTTAAACCATTTGTATCTGCAGACGAATATGTAACCCTAGAAATAAAAGTTGAGCAAAGCGATTTTAAAAGTAGAACTTCTCCTGATGCACCTCCGGGCAAAACCACCCAAACCTTTGAATCTTTGATTAGGGTAAAAAATGGAGAAATGATAATGATGGGTGGATTAGAAAAAAAGAAAAAAAATGATACTGGATCAGGAACACCGTTTTTGTCGAGAGTACCCGTATTAAAATGGTTTTTTAGTAGTCGAGAAAAAGAAAAAGATAAATCTAAACTTCACATATTTATTAAACCAACGGTAACTTATTAAAATTGAACTTTAATTTAGGACATATCAATAAAATTGCATCCGTTTCGGTGGTCTTAACTGGTGATGGGTATTACTTTGACTTGGTTTTAGTTAAGAATAAAAAAGATGGAATTGAAATCTTAAAAAAAGTAAAACATTTGAATTCCGTAGAAGATTTGCTCAAACATGCAGGAAAATATGTCAGCTTCATTTTGCATTTTTCCGGTAAGGGTATTTTAAATAAACAAGTTGAAAACACGCCAAACTACCGTTCAAAAATGCTTTTTGATACCAATTTGGATGATTTTTATTTTACGGATGTACAAACTAATGATTTTGTTTATTCTTCCATGATTAGAAAGGATGTCGTTGAAAACATTGTTGAATTATTTAACACCAAACTCAATCATATCATCAGCATTACCACAGGACCTTTTATTGTAGCTGAACTCAATACCTTTATCAATCAATCAGAGATTTGTGTTTATAATTTTGTTTTAAAATTTAACCAAACTACCCTAGTTGATTACAATAAAAGTGAGGAAAGGCTTGTTAAAAATTATAGTATAGGCGATAATTTAATTAGCAATTCTGAAATTTCGGCTGTTGCCCATGCTTATTTATTTTTTTACGGTTCAGAAAATGTTACGTTGCCTGAAGATAATGCCATATTTAAAGTAGCCAGAAAAGAAACAGAAGCCAAAAATGTGTTTATTCGATTTGGGGCAGCCATGCTCATTTTCTTTTTGATAATTTTAATGGGAAATATGATTTATTTAGACCAACTCAATAAAACCATTAATGAAAATTATGCTAAACTATCCACCTCTGAACAAGCCTTAAAACAAATTGGACTTTTGAAAGATGAGAAACTTAGAAAAGAAAAAATGCTCAACTCATCTGGGGTTTTAAATAAACAATTTTTGTCATTTTATTTAATGGAAATTTCTAATTCTGCACCCAATGAAATTGCTTTAACTGAAATTTCCATCCGTCCTGTTTTTAGTGAAATTAAACAACACTTGAAAATTGAAATAGAAAATAACAATATTTACATTTTGGGTGAAACCCCCTCTAGTAATTTATTGTCGCAATGGATAAAACGATTAGAAAAAAAAGACTGGGTTAACAAAATTGACATCCTGAATTATTACTATACTAAAGGCAAAGGTGAGTTTGAATTAAAAATTGAAATGATTAATGTTTGACAAGTACACATTTAAACAAAAAAATAGGTTTTTGCTAGTTATATTTATATTACTGGCCTTTGCTTCTTACAAGCGTTCTTTTGTCTTGTCAATAATTGCCATGGATGAAATTGACCGGCAAGAAGCGAGCTTAGCCAATATTAATAATGCCGAAATTAATTTAATTAATTTAAAACAAACCGTTTCTGATTTAGATAAATCTATAGGTAATTCTAATTTGAAACCAGATAAAATACAACAAGAAATTTTAAGGACCATAGCTGAACTTTCAGATAAATATCATATTCGGTTAGAATCTATTGAAGAAACACACACCTATAAAAATGTAGATTTTTCAATTTTTTCTAATGAAGTAATTTTGGAAGGTCGGTTTAATGACCTAACGCAATCTATTTATGATTTAGAATTAAATTTTGAACACGCTAAATTGATAAATGTTGCGTTTTTTAAGAAAAAAGAATTGAGTACAAATAAACACAAGTTATATGCAAAAATATTATTTCAACACTATCACCAAATATAGTCTCTTTTTAGGGATATTAATAAGTTTAATTGGTTGTAATGTCATCTTTGAAAAAGACATTTCAGATGAAGAATTGACCTTAATTATTCCATCCAATGGGCAAACCTATTCCACCAATCAAGTTCATTTTAAATGGGAAGACATGCAAGGGGCTACGGCTTATCAATTAGAAATTGTTCAACCCTCTTTTGCCAGTATTCAAGAATTTGTTTTAGATTCTTTAATTGAAGGAAATGAGTTTTATTATGCGCTTGAACCTGGTACTTATGCGTTTCAGATCAGTGGGGTAAATTCGGGATATCAATCAAAAATTACTGGGCCTTATACCATAACCATTGACAGTGTATCTGATTTAAGCAATCAAGTGGTACAATTGACCAGCCCAAGCAATAATTATTATACCAATGCGAGTACTTTAACTTGCACTTGGCAAGCTTTGTATGCCGCAGATTACTACGAATTTCAATTGAGGTCTGGGTTAGATTTTGATAACTCTAACACTACCCTAACCACTGTATCTAATATTTACGCCACCAATTACACCATTCCTTCTAGCTTTATGACGGAAGGTGAATATGCTTGGGGGGTAAGTGCTCAAAATCAAAATACATCTTCTGCTTTTTCCTCATCTAATTTTAGCGTTGATTTAACAGCACCCAATGACGTAACTTTGTTAACCCCAGCGGACAACAGCACCGCTAGTACCCAATCTGTTGTTTTTAAATGGGATAATGGTATTGATCAAGGCACTGTGCATGCACCAGTGTTTAGTAACCTTGAAATTGCCAATGATGTTAATTTTAGTAGCATACTTTATACTGGCGCTAACATTTACACCGATAG
>PDWJ01003310.1_pt1 | contig 15577 bp, 11 predicted proteins | sample 1430881 | NCBI WGS metagenome assembly PDWJ01 (sample SAMN01162460, study PRJNA174530) | Oral metagenome, whole genome shotgun sequencing project. | biome: Marine environment; feature: Marine mammal; material: Swab sample of the gingival sulcus; isolation source: swab sample of gingival sulcus... | reverse complement strand
CTGAAAGGTAAGCACCATGCTTGCGCGGTTTACCTCGTATTTGCGGGAAACCTCCCTGGAGATGAAGCGTGTGTCTTGGCCCAGCAAGGCTGAGCTGAGGGAGTCGACTGTTGTTGTCATTGTCACGGTGGCTCTGATCACACTCATGCTGTTTGTCGTGGATAAGGTCCTCGATTTTGGAATGCAGCAATTGACCAAGGGCTTGGGCTAGATCGGGCCCCGGGGATCGGCAAACGCAACAATCGGACTTGCCCAGCATCGAGAGGCTGATGCCTCTCGGTTTGGGCGTGTCTGTGTCTTTCTTTTGGGCGATGTTGACGGCCTATGAAATGGAGCGCCAAGGTGTTCGAATACGGCAAGAACAAGGAAGAGAACAAGGAATCCTCTGCTGAAGAGATGGGGTTGGAGGCTGAAGCGGCTGCCGGTCAGGACGCGGCCGGTGAAGATCCCGATCTCGGAGTGGATGATCTCTTCCTGGATCTGCCCGACGAGGATGTCGTCGAAGCTCCGGCGGAAGAGGTCAAGCCCACCGGCGAGGACCCGCTCTTCGATGAGGGCCCCGCCGAAGAGGACGATCTGCTGGCGGCGGTGGATATCGAGCTCTCTGCCGAGGAGTTGGCGGAGATCGAACGGCGCGGTCGCATGCGCTGGTTCGTGATCCACGCCAACACCGGTCATGAGAACAAGGTCAAGCGGAACATCGAGATGGCCATCAAGTCCAACAGCATGGAGGACTTCTTCGGAGAAGTCCTGGTGGCCACCCAGGAAGTGACCGAGATGAAGAACGGCAAGCGCAACACCGTCAAGCGCAAGTTCTTCCCCAGTTACATCCTGGTCGAGATGATCATGAACAAGGACACGCAGCACTTCATCAACTCCATTCCCGGCGTCACCCGATTCATCGGGGGGACGCCTCTGAAGCCCGAGCCCATCACCCGTGAAGAGGTGGACCGGATTCTCGGGCGGATCAGCGCCCCGCAAGAGGGACGCGAAATCCTGGACATCCCCTACGAAGTGGGGGACAGCGTCCAGGTCATGGATGGCCCGTTCACCGAGTGGGTGGGGGTCATCAACGAGATCAATCACGACAAGGGCAAGCTCAAGGTCATGATCTCGATTTTCGGTTCGGAGACCCCGGTGGAGCTGGATTTCCTGCAGGTCAAGCCTGTTTAGGGAGAGCCCTGCTCACACCGTCGGCTCATGTGTTCCGAGGGGTATGTCTGGCCCCGAAGGACACACCCGCCCGCGCCCCTCTCAGCGCCGGCGGACCCGTTATAGATGCTTGGTTGCCCGTCAGGTAAGGCCCAGCGCGCATGTGGACTGCGCGGAATCCGGCCCCGCGGCGCGGTGACCAGACCTCGAATTGAAGGAAGGTAGAGTCGACATGGCCAAACAAGTCATGACGCAGATCAAGTTGCAGATCAAGGCCGGGCAGGCCAATCCCGCCCCTCCGGTGGGTCCCGCCCTGGGCCAGCATGGTCTGAATATCATGGAGTTCTGCAACGCCTTCAACGAGAGGACCAAGGAAAACATGGGTCTGGTGATCCCCGTGGTCATCACCGTCTTCCAGGATCGAAGCTTCAGCTTCATCACGAAGACGCCCCCTGCCTCGGTCCTCATCAAGAAGGCTCTCGGAATCGACTCCGGTGCCAATCTGCCCGGTCGCGAGAACATCGGGACCATCAAACGCTCCGTGTTGCGTGAAATCGCGGAGCAGAAGATGACCGATCTCAACGCCGGCTCGCCCGAGGCCGCCATGCGTATCATCGCCGGCACGGCTCGGAGCATGGGACTGGATGTCGTTTAACCGGGACGACTGCGAAGCACGGCGTCGGCGGCCCCACGCGGGCTGAACCGTCACCGGAGAAAGGAACCCCGGACGCCTGGCGCGATCACGGGGAAGCCGATCGAAAGATCACAGTCAACGGAGAAACAATCCGATGAAGCACGGAAAGAATTACCGCAAGTCGAAGGAAAGCCTCGACCGCACCAAGGAGTACGCCCTGGCGGAAGCTTTGGATGTGGTGGAGGGATTCAGCAAGGCCAAGTTCGATGAGACCGTCGACGTGGCCTTCCGCCTGAACGTCAACCCCCGTCATGCCGACCAGAACGTGCGCGGAACCGTGGTTCTGCCCGCGGGCACCGGCCGTGATGTGCGGGTGCTGGTCATCACTCGTGGTCCCAAGGAGCAGGAAGCCAAGGACGCCGGAGCCGACATGGTGGGCGCCGACGAGTACCTGCCCAAGATCAAGGACGGGTGGACGGACGTGGATGTCATCATCGCGACGCCCGATATGATGGGTGAGCTGGGTCGCCTGGGCCGGATCCTCGGTCCCCGCGGTCTGATGCCCAACCCCAAGGTCGGTACCGTGACGATGGACGTGGACAAGGCGGTGCGCGAGGCCAAGGCCGGTCGCGTGGAGTACCGCGTGGACAAGGCCGGGGTCATCCACTGCCCCGTGGGCAAACGTTCCTTCAGCAAGGATGCTCTTACGCAGAACATCAAGGCGCTGTACAAGGAACTGGTCCGGGTGCGCCCTTCCACGGTCAAGGGTGCTTACATGAAGAGCGCCTTCATCTCCGCCACCATGAGTCCGGCGGTGAAGCTGAACATCTCCGACCTGGCCTAAGGCCGGCGGGGAATCCCGAATTGCGGCCGCGGCCCCTGCCGCGGAATAGATAAACTGAAGGAGAAAACCTCATGGCACGTCCAGAAAAAGTTGCCGAGGTTCAGGCCATCACCGAACGACTGCAGGCGGCACAGAGCCTTGTTCTGGCCGACTACCAGGGTCTGACGGTGGAGCAGATGACCAACTTCCGGGTCAAATGTCGCGAGAACAATATCGATTGCCGGGTCGTGAAGAACCGCCTGGCTCGGATTGCTTGCGACAACGCCGACATCGCGGTGCTGAAGGACCACCTCAAGGGTCCCACCGCCATGATCTTCGGCCCCGAAAGCCAGGTCGGTCCCGCCAAGATTCTTGTCGAATTCGCCAAGGAAAACGACAAGATGGAAATCCGGGGCGGGTATGTGGATGGCCAGTACCTCGATGCCGAGCAGGTTGTGGCCCTGTCCAAGGTGCCCAGCCGCGAGGAACTCATGGCGAAGATCATGGCCGGCCTGAACAGCCCGGCCACCGGCCTGGCCATGGCCCTCAACGGCGTGGCATCCGGTTTGGCCCGCTGCATCGACGGCATGGCCAAAGCCAAGGCCGAAGCCGAAGGCTAAGCCTGGGAACCGGAAATCAGACAAGAATCCCGGCCTGAGGGTCGGACCTGAACCGAAAATGATTGCTGGGGCCCCGAGCCCCGAGACTCCTGAGGAGAAATAGAACCATGAGCGAGATCAACCTGAGCGAGAACGCCGCCAAGGCCCTGGAACTGATCGACAGCCTGAGCATCCTGGAAGCCGCCGACCTGGTGAAGGCCATGGAGGAGAAGTACGGTGTCAGCGCCGCCGCTCCCGTGGCCGTGGCCGCCGGTCCCGTCGGTGACGCCGGTGGCGCCGCCGCCGAAGAGAAGACCGAGTTCGACGTCATCCTGACCGGTGCCGGCGACAAGAAGATCCAGGTCATCAAGGAAGTTCGGGCCATCACCGGCCTGGGCCTGAAGGAAGCCAAGACCCTGGTCGAGAGCGCTCCCTGCCCCGTCAAGGAAGGTCTGTCCAAGGACGAGGCCGAGCAGATCAAGGAAAAGCTGGAAGAAGTCGGCGCCATCGTCGACCTCAAGTAGTTCCGTGGCCGGCCGGATCGCGCAAGCGGTCCCGCCGGTTGGCTGAACACCCCGTCGCCCCGCCCATTTTCGGGTGGGGCGACGGAATCGTAAATGATCGTGCCCGGCTGATCGGATCGCGGTCCCCAGCGGCTCACCCCCTTTCCTCCTAGGAAGTGGTCCTGTGAAAAATATTTCCGTCGACAAGTTCACTGGACGCGTCAACTACTCCAAGATCCAGCGAGAAGAAGAGATGCCCAACCTGCTGGCTGTGCAGCTGGACTCGTATCACGAGTTCCTGCAGACCGGACAACAGGTCGAAGGCCGCTTCTCCAAGGGTATCGAGTCTGTTTTTCAGACGATTTTCCCCATCGAAGCCACCCGTGGTCATCTGATCATGGAATACATCAGCTTCAAGACCGGCGAGCCCAAATACGCCATCGAGGAGTGCCAGGAACGGCGCCTGACCTTCAGCGTGCCGCTCAAGGTCAAACTGCGCCTGGTGGTCAAGGAAGAGGCCGAGGGGCAGAACAAGGAAATGATGATCCGGGACATCCAGGAAGAGGAAGTCTTCCTGGGCGAGCTGCCCATGATCACCGACAAGGGCACCTTCATCATCAACGGCGCGGAGCGGGTCATCGTCTCGCAGCTGCACCGTTCACCCGGCGTCTTCTTCAGCGATGAGACCCATCCCAACGGCAGCCGCCTCTTTCGCAGCCGCATCATCCCTTACCGGGGCAGCTGGGTGGAATTCACCACCGACATCAACAACCTGCTGTACGTGCACATCGACCGTAAGCGCAAGCAGCCGGCCACCATGCTGCTGCGCGCCCTGGGCTTCCAGACCAACGAAGAGATCATCAAGCTCTTCCACAAGACCGAAACCGTGAAGATTCCCCGGGCCGGGACCAAGAAGTTCACCGCCCTGGAAGAGAATCTGGAGGGCCGCATCCTGGCCGCCGATTTCTTCAAGCCCGAAGAGGAAGAGCCCACGGCCATCGCCGGCACCGTCATCGACGCCGTGCTGCGCGAGACCCTGCTGACCTGCGGCATCAAGGAGATGGAACTGGTGGAAGAGGGCGAGGTGACCCTCAACGAGCCCAGCCTCATCCTGAACACCCTGCGCAAGGATCCCAGCACCAACCAGGACGAGGCTCTGCGCCGGTTCTACAGCCTGCTGCGTCCGGGCGATCCTCCGAACGAGGAAGTGGCCCGCGTTCTCTTCGAGCGCCTGTTCTTCAACGAGAAGCGCTACGACCTGGCCGACGTCGGTCGCTACAAGATGAACCGCCGCCTGGGGCTGGATGTGGACGCGGAGACCACCACCCTGACGCCGGCCGACTTCCTGGCCATCGTCAACGAGATGATCGGGCTGTTCCTGGGGCGCAACGATATCGATGATATCGACCACTTCGGCAACCGTCGCATCCGCTCCGTGGGCGAGCTGCTGGCCAACCAGTTCAGCGTGGGGCTGAGCCGCATGGCCCGCATCATCAAGGAGCGCATGAACCTGGCGGATAAGGAGAAGCCCCTGAGCCCGCGGGATCTGGTCAACGCGCGGACCGTTTCGGCCGTGATCCAGAGTTTCTTCGGCAGCAGCCAGCTGAGCCAGTTCATGGACCAGACGAATCCCCTGTCCGAGCTGACCCACAAGCGGCGCCTGAGCGCCCTGGGCCCCGGCGGCCTGCATCGGGACCGCGCCGGCTTCGAGGTGCGTGACGTTCATTACACGCACTACGGGCGCATGTGCCCCATCGAGACGCCGGAAGGCCCGAACATCGGTCTGATCGCCAGCCTGGCCACCTACGCGCGGGTGAACCACTTCGGTTTCATCGAGTCGCCTTACCGCCGGGTGGAGAAGGGCGTGGTCAAGTCCAAGACGGATTACCTGACGGCCGACGAAGAAGACACCGTGACCATCGCCCAGGCCAACGCGCCGCTGGACGAGAAGGGCCATTTCGTGGCCGACCGCGTGCTGACCCGTTTCAAGGGCGAGTACCCCATGGCTCGGCACGAAGAGATCGACTACATGGACGTGTCGCCGAAGCAGATCGTTTCGGCCGCCGCGTCGCTGATCCCCTTCCTGGAGCACGACGACGCCAACCGTGCCCTGATGGGCTGCAACATGCAGCGCCAGGCCGTGCCCCTGCTGCGCGCCGACAGCCCCGTGGTGGGCACCGGCATGGAGAAGAAGGTGGCCATCGACTCGGGCGCCGTGGTGGTGGCCGAGGCCGCCGGCGAGGTCATCGCGGCCACGGCCGCGAGCATCGTCATCCGCTACGACGATCCGGAGAAGGTCAGCAGCGGCAGCTTCTTCGACCAGGACGGCATCAAGGAATACCGCCTGCGCAAGTTCCGCCGCAGCAACCAGGACACCTGCTACAACCAGAGTCCGCTGGTCAAACCCGGGGACAAGGTCAAGAAGGGGCAGCCCATCGCCGACGGCCCCTGCACCCAGAACGGCGAGCTGGCCCTGGGCCGCAACCTGACGGTGGCCTTCATGCCCTGGGGCGGCTACAACTTCGAGGATGCCATCCTCATTTCCGAGAAGACGGTCAAAGAGGACATCTTCACGTCCCTGCACATCGAGGAATTCGATCTGCAAGTGCGCGACACCAAGCGCGGTGTGGAGGAGATCACCCGTGAGATCCCCAACGTCGGCGAGGAGGCCCTGACCAACATCGACGAGGACGGCATCATCTTCCCCGGCGCCCGCGTGCGGGCGGGCGATCTGATGGTGGGCAAGGTCACGCCCAAGGGCGAGACCGAGCTGAGTCCGGAAGAGAAGCTGCTGCGCGCCATCTTCGGCGAGAAGGCCGGCGACGTGAAGGACGCCTCTCTGAAGGCGCCTCCGGGCATGGACGGGATCGTGGTGGATGTGCACGTGTTCAGCCGCCAGGACCGGACCACCCGCAGCAAGAAGGAAGAGACCCGGCAGCTGCAGGCGCTGAAGCGTCGCTACGACCGGGACCAGAAGAAGGTCGACCTGCTGGCGGAAGAGCGCCTGGGTCAACTCTTCGCCGGGCAGACGGCGCACCACATCATCGACGCCAACACGGGCGAGGTGCTGGTCAAGAGCGGCCGCAAGATGACCAAGAGCGTGCTGGCCGATCTGGATTTCCAGTCCATCCACTGGGGTCTGCCCCTGGTCAAGGACGAGAAGCAGGATGCCCGCATCCGCTCCGTCTTCGAGGCGGCCGCGCGGGAGCGTGACCGGGTGGAAGTGGAATACGAGAAGAACCAGGAGCGCGCCCTGCGCGGTGACGAACTGCCCCCGGGCGTGGTCAAGCTGGTCAAGGTGTATGTGGCCCGCCGGCGCAAGCTGAGCGTGGGCGACAAGATGGCCGGCCGCCACGGCAACAAGGGCGTCGTCTCCAAGATCATGGCCGAAGAGGACATGCCCTACCTGGCCGACGGCACCCCCGTGGATATCGTGCTGAACCCCCTGGGCGTGCCCAGCCGTATGAACCTGGGGCAGATTCTGGAGACCCACCTGGGTATCGCCGCCACCAGCGCCGGCGTGAAGATCCAGACTCCGGTGTTCGACGGCGCCAGCATCGATGAGATCAAGGTCGCGCTGAAGGAGCAGGGTCTGGATCCCAGCGGCAAGACCGTGCTGTACGACGGCCGGACCGGCGAGCGCTTCGACAAGGAAGTCACCGTGGGGACCATCTACATGCTGAAGTTGCATCACCTGGTGGAGGAGAAGATCCACGCCAGGAGCATCGGCCCCTACAGCCTGGTGACCCAGCAGCCGCTGGGCGGCAAGGCCCAGTTCGGTGGCCAGCGCTTCGGTGAGATGGAAGTCTGGGCCCTGGAGGCCTACGGCGCGGCGAACTGCCTGCAGGAGATGCTGACCGTCAAGTCCGACGACGTGACCGGTCGCAGCCGCATCTACGAGGCCATCGTCAAGGGCGAGAATCCGCCCGAGCCGGGCATTCCCGAGTCGTTCAACGTGCTGATGAGAGAGCTCCAGAGTCTGTGTCTGGACGTGAACCTGGAAGATTCTGTCTAGACCTTTTTCCCGTGCCGGAAGCTGCGGCTTCGGCGAGGAGGACATAAATGCTCGGCCAGACTTTTCGTGATGACCATTCGAAGTCGGTGGATCACAACGCGATCATGATCCAGCTTGCTTCGCCGGACAAGATCCGCGCGTGGAGCTGCGGCGAGGTCACCAAACCCGAGACCATCAACTACCGGACCTTCAAGCCCGAGAAGGATGGTCTGTTCTGCGAGCGCATCTTCGGCCCGGTGAAGGACTGGGAGTGCAACTGCGGCAAATACAAGCGCATCCGTTTCCGCGGCATGGTCTGCGACAAGTGCGGCGTGGAGGTGACCCAGAGCAAGGTGCGGCGCGAGCGCCTGGGCCATATCGAGTTGGCCGTGCCCATCGCCCACATCTGGTTCTTCAAGGGCCTGCCCAGCCGCATGGGCCAGCTGCTGAACATGAAGGTCAAGGACCTGGAGCGGGTGCTGTACTACGAGTCCAGCGCCGTCATCGATCCCGGCAACACCGAGCTGAACGTGGGCGACGTGCTCAGCGACGAGGATTGGTGGGAGCTGAAGGAAGAGCACCCGGACTGGGATTGCGAGCTGGAGATGGGCGCCGAAGCCGTGCGCAAGCTGATCCAGCTGCTGGATTTCGAGGGTCTGAACCAGGAGCTGCGCGCCCAGGTCAAGACCGAGAGCAGCGTGCAGCGCAAGAAGACGGTGCTCAAGCGTCTGAAGATCATCGACAGCTTCCTGCAGAGCAACAACGACCCCAGCTGGATGATCCTGGACTGCCTGCCGGTTCTGCCGCCGGATCTGCGTCCGTTGGTGCCCCTGGATGGCGGCCGTTTCGCCACCAGCGACCTGAACGATCTGTACCGCCGGGTCATCAACCGGAACAACCGGCTGAAGAAGCTCATCGAGATCAAGGCCCCCGGCGTGATCCTGCGCAACGAGAAGCGGATGCTGCAGGAGGCGGTGGACGCCCTGTTCGACAACGGCCGCCGTTCGCGCACCGTCAAGGGCCAGGGCAACCGTCCGCTGAAGTCCCTGAGCGACATGATCAAGGGCAAGAAGGGCCGTTTCCGCCAGAACCTGCTGGGTAAGCGCGTGGACTACTCCGGCCGTTCGGTGATCGTGGTCGGTCCGGAGCTGAAGCTGTACCAGTGCGGTCTGCCCAAGAGCATGGCCCTGGAGCTGTTCAAGCCGTTCATCATCCGCAAGCTGGAGGAGAAGGGCTACGTCCAGACCGTCAAAAGCGCCAAGAAGCTGGTGGAGCAGGAGCGCCCCGAGGTGTGGGATATCCTGGAAGAGATCATCCAGGACCACCCCGTGCTGCTGAACCGCGCCCCGACGCTGCACCGTCTGGGTATCCAGGCCTTCGAGCCGGTGTTGATCGAGGGCAAGGCCATCCGGATCCACCCGCTGGTCTGCACCGCCTTCAACGCCGACTTCGACGGTGACCAGATGGCCGTGCACGTGCCCCTGGGTTACGAGGCCCAGCTGGAGGCCCGCCTGCTGATGCTGGCCCCGCTGAACATCCTGAGCCCCGCCAGCGGCGAGCCCGTGGCCAGCCCCAGCCAGGACATGGTGCTGGGCTGCTACTATCTGACGTTGCACCGACCCGGCGCCAAGGGCGAAGGCAAGGCCTTCAGCGATCCGTTGGACGCCCTGGCGGCCTACGCCGGCGGCGTCATCGGCAAGCACGCCCTGGTCAAGATCCGCATGGGCGAGCCCCACGGCACCCTGGAAACCACCATCGGGCGCATGATCTTCAACGAGATCATCCCCGACAGCCTGGGCTATGTGAACGAGCCCCTGAACAAGAAGGCCCTGTCCCGCCTGGTGAGCCGCGTGCACGCCGCCGAGGGCATGACCGCCTGCATGAACTTCCTGGAAAACCTGAAGAACCTGGGCTTCCACCACGCCACCGAAGGCGGCATCTCCATCGGGATCGACGACATCATCATCCCGCCGGAGAAGACCGACATCATCACCGAGGCGCAGAAGGTGGTGAACAAGTTCGTGAAGGACTACCGCAACGGACTGATCACCAACCGGGAGCGCTACAACCGCGTGATCAACAAGTGGACCGAGGTGACGAACGAGGTCAAGGACCGCATGTTCGAGCATCTGAGCCAAGACGACCAGGGCTTCAACAGCGTCTACATGATGAACGCTTCCGGCGCCCGAGGCAGCACCGACCAGATCAAGCAGCTGGCCGGTATGCGTGGTCTGATGGCCAAGCCCCAGAAGAAGATCACCGGTGGTTTCGGTGAAATCATCGAGCAGCCCATCATCGCGAACTTCCGCGAGGGCTTGACGATGCTGGAGTACTTCATCTCCACCCACGGTGCCCGTAAGGGTCTGGCCGATACCGCCCTGAAGACCGCCGACGCCGGTTACCTGACGCGCCGGCTGGTGGATGTGGCCCAGGACATCGTCGTCACCGAGCATGACTGCGGCACCCTGCGCGGCGTGGAGATCAGCGCCCTCAAGGAGGGCGAGAAGACCATCGAGGGTCTGCAGGAGCGCATCCTGGGTCGGACCACCGCCGAGGATGTCATCGACGGTCTGGGCGAGGTCATCGCCGAGGCCGGCACCCTGCTGGACCGCAATCTGGCCCGCAAGATCGAGGAGTCCGGCGTGCAGTCCGTGCTGATGCGTTCGGTGCTGACCTGTGAGAGCCGGCGCGGCATCTGCGCCCTGTGCTACGGCTTCAACCTGGCGGAGCACAAGCTGGTGGATATCGGCGAGCCCATCGGCGTGGTGGCCGCCCAGTCCATCGGCGAGCCCGGCACGCAGCTGACCCTGCGGACCTTCCACATCGGTGGTACGGCCAGCCGTATCGTCGAGCAGACGGTCAAGCAGGCGCCCGCGCCCGGCAAGATCGTCTTCAACAAGGACGTGAATCTGGTCAAGGACGAAGAGGGCAAGATGGTCAGCATCGGCCGCAAGGGCGAGCTGAACTTGGTCCTGGAATCGGGCCAGACCCGCAGCACCATGTCCCTGCCCTACGGCGCCGTGGTCTTCGTGGAGGACGGGCAGAAGGTCAACCCGCAGGATCCCCTCTTCGAATGGGATCCGTTCGCGGACTTCGTCCTGGCGGAGGACAGCGGTATCGTGGCCTTCAGCGGCATCTTCGACGGCCTGACCCTCAAGGAGGATCTGGACGACAAGACGCGCATGAAGCAGCCCGTGATCGTGGAGAGCCCGGACAAGAGCATCCATCCGGCCATCCAGGTCATCAGCGAGAAGACCGGCAAGAAGACGGCGGAGTACATCCTGCCCACCGGCGCGTTCCTGCTGGTGGAGGACGGCGCGGCGGTCACACCCGGTTCGCACCTGGCCAAGATCCCCCGGGAAGTCAGCCACAGCGGCGATATCACCGGTGGTCTGCCCCGCGTGGTCGAGCTGTTCGAGGCCCGGCGCCCGCGCGAGTGCGCCATCGTCACCGAACTGGACGGCGTGGTGGAATTCCGCGGCATCACCCGCGGCCAGCGCAAGGTGGCCGTGGTGGGCGAGAGCGGCATGGAAAAGGAATACCTCATTCCCCACGGCAAGTACGTCCGCACCTACAACGGCGAGCACGTGCTGGCCGGCGACCGCCTGACCGAGGGCCCCATCAACCCCATGGACATCTTGTCCATCGCGGGTGTGAACGAGGTGCAGCAGCATCTGGTCAACGCCGTGCAGGAGGTTTACCGCCTGCAGGGTGTGAAGATCAACGACAAGCACATCGAGGTCATCGTCAGCCGCATGCTGCGCAAGGTCCTGATCCTGAACCCCGGCGACACGCCCTTCCTGGAGGACGAGCAGGTCACCAAGCAGGACGTGGAGGAGTTCAACAAGAAGATCATGCGCAAGAACCTGGAGCTGCGCGCCACCGGCGAACCCGAGCTGGAGCCGGCCACCTTCGAGCCGCTGCTGCTGGGTATCACCAAGGCCAGCCTGACCACGGACAGCTTCATCAGCGCCGCCTCCTTCCAGGAGACCACGCGCGTGCTGACCGAAGCGGCCACCCGCAGCAAGCGCGACGAACTGCGCAGCCTCAAGGAGAACGTGATCATGGGTCATCTGATCTCCGCCGGCACGGGTTTGACGCAGTACAAGCACCTGGCTGTGGAGGATCCGGCGGACGAGGACATGCGGATTATCGAAGGTATCCACCAGGCTGAACTGGCGGCCGCCATGGCGGCGGAGGCGGCGAAGCTGGCGGAGAGCGATGAGGCGGCGGAGGCGGCGGGGGGGGAATAGTTCTTCTTCCGCGGTGAAAGCGCCGAGTTGATTGTTTCGGGCCCCCTGGAGCTTTGACTTCGGGGGGCTTTTTTTGTGTTTGGCGGGTACCCGACCCCGAAAATCCTCCCTCTTCCCATTTCTCCCCCATTATTCCCTTGACACCATCCCCACCAACCACTATCGTTCCGCCTCCACAGAAGCAGCCAAACGGGTTGCTTGTGTGTTGTTTTGCGCTCAATAAAATTTGCAAGCAAGGCCGGCCGGTACGCTCACGCCTTGCCAATACAGCCCCGCCGGGGCAGCCGCGGCTGCCGGGGCATGAATCGGGAGAACGAAGTTGCCTACTCTGAACCAGCTGGTCCGCAAGGGCCGTAAGCTCCAGACCAAGAAGAGTGACTGCCCTGCTCTGCAGGCTTGCCCCCAGCGCAAGGGTGTCTGCACTCGCGTCTACACCCAGACGCCCAAGAAGCCCAACTCCGCGCTGCGCAAGATCGCTCGTGTGCGTTTGACCAACGGCATCGAAGTGACGGCCTACATTCCCGGTGAGGGCCACAATCTGCAGGAGCACAGCATCGTGCTGGTGCGCGGCGGTCGTGTGAAGGATCTGCCCGGTGTCCGGTACCACATCATTCGTGGGACCCAGGATGCCAGCGGCGTCGATAGCCGCCGCAAAGGCCGGTCCAAGTACGGAGCCAAGCGGCCCAAGGCCTAGATGTTCTTCCGGGGTGCTTCGGGTCAGCCGGGCGCCCTTTCTGAGTCTGAAATTCGTCGGCCAATGAAAAAGCCGGCAAAGATAATAGCGGAGAAAGCCGCAGGAGAGTACAATGTCGCGTCGCAGGGCACCCGAAAAGCGTGAAATCCATGCCGACCCCCGTTTTGGTGATGTCATCGTTACCAAGTTCATCAACTACTGCATGAAGGACGGGAAGCGCAGCGTCTCCGAGAAGGCTTTCTATTCGGCTTTGGAAATCATCAAAGAGAAGAGCGGTCAGGAAGGTATTGAAATTTTCCGCACCGCCCTGAACAATGTGAAGCCGACCGTTGAGGTCAAGTCCCGGCGTATCGGTGGCGCCACCTATCAGGTGCCCGTCGAAGTCCGGGCCGAGCGGCGGACCCAGCTGGCCATGCGTTGGCTGATCGGGTTCGCGCGCAGCCGCCCCGAGAACACCTTTGCCGAGCGGCTGGCTGCGGAGCTCATGATGGCGAGCAAAAACGAAGGACCGTCTATCAAGAAGCGCGAAGACACCCATCGAATGGCTGAAGCGAACCGCGCGTTCGCCCACTGCCGCTGGTAAAGGTCCCTCTCGTTCGCCGACAAGCGCTGTCAAAAGCGGACGTTTGAACATCACGAATAGCCTGCAGCTGCGGCTGCGATGGCCCGCCGAACGGATACCCGAGGGTCATATGGCACAGGAGACGCACTGTCCTATCCGTCCGCGAACGGGGGATAAGGTGCGCGTAGCTTTTTTTGGGTTCGTGCCGATTTTCGGTGTGGGGCCCAGTAGCATCTGGGAGAAGCGCGGTGGCTCGTGAAGTCGCTTTGCCGATGATCCGGAATATCGGGATCATGGCTCACATCGATGCCGGCAAAACGACGACGACGGAGCGCATCCTCTACTATACCGGGCGGGTTCACCGTCCCGGGGATGTGGATGACGGCGCCACTCAGATGGACTACATGGAGCAAGAGCGGGAGCGTGGGATCACCATCACGTCGGCCGCCACGACCTGCTCCTGGCGGGATTGCCGCGTCAATATCATCGACACCCCGGGCCACGTGGATTTCACGGCCGAGGTGGAACGGAGCCTGCGGGTTCTCGATGGTGCGGTGGCGGTCTTCTGCGGTGTCGGCGGGGTCGAGCCCCAGTCCGAAACCGTCTGGAAGCAGGCCGACACCTACGGAGTGCCCCGGATCGCGTTCATCAACAAGATGGACCGGCTGGGGGCGGACTTCGGGCGGGCGGTCCAGAGCATGGTGGATCGCCTCGCGGCCAAGCCCCTGACGCTGCAGATCCCCATCGGGGTGGAAGACGGTTTTCGGGGCGCGGTGGACCTGCTGGAGATGCGGGCGCGCGTCGAGAATCCCGACGATCTGGGGATGACGTTCCTGGATGAGTCGATCCCGGCGGAATTGCGGGGCAAGGCGCAGGAAGCCCGCGCCGAGATGATCGAGACCCTGGCCGAGGCCGATGACGAGATCATGGATCTGTACATCGGGTCGGATGAGGCCGGCGAGGATATCCCGCTCGATCTGCTGGTGGCCGCCATCCGGCGGGTTACTCTGAGCGGGGACCTGGTGCCTGTTCTCTGCGGTTCGTCGCTGAAGAACAAAGGGGTGCGGCGGCTGCTCGACGCCATCGTGGACTACTTGCCTTCGCCCCTGGATCGCCCCGAAGTGGTCGGTCTGAGCAAGGACGGCAAGACGGACGAGGCCCGGCGCCCGGACGACGCGGAGCCCTTCGCCGCCCTGGCCTTCAAGATCCTGGCGGACCCCTTCGCGGGGCGGCTGGCTTTCCTGAGGGTCTACAGCGGGGTGCTGGAGGCCGGCAAGACCGTGCTGAACGTCAACACGGGTAAGCGGGAGCGGATCAATCGCCTGCTGCGGATCCACGCGGAGAAGCGGGAGGATGTGAAGGAGGCCCGCACCGGCGACATCGTCGCGGCGGTGGGCTTCAAAGAGATCCGCACCGGGGATTCGCTGACCGCTTTCGAGGCGCCCCTGGTCCTGGACGAGATGACCTTCGCCGAGCCGGTGATCTACATGGCCATCGAACCGCGGACCAAGGCCGACCAGGATAAGCTGGGGGCGGCCCTGACGGCCCTGGCCGACGAGGATCCTTCCTTCCACGTGCGGCGGGATAAGGACAGCGGCCAGACGGTGATCTGGGGAATGGGCGAGCTGCATCTGGAGATCCTGATCGACAGGCTGCAGCGCGAGCACAAGGTGGCCTGCAACGTGGGCCGCACCCAGGTGGCCTACCGCGAGACCATCACCAAGCCGGTGGTCTACACCGCGGAATACACCCGCGACGCGGCGGGCAAGACGAATTTCGCCCGGGTCGAGCTGACGCTGGAGCCGGGGCGGAGCGGGACCGGGGTGGTTTTCGCCAACGAGACGAGCGAAAGCCAGATCCCCGCGGAGTTCGTCCCGTTCATAGAGGACTCGGCCGTCATGGCCTGCGAGACAGGCGTCCTGGCCGGGTATCCCCTGACCGATATCTCCATCCGGTTGACGGGTGGGGCTTTCCAGGAGGGGGAGTCGAGTGAGATGGGATTCCGGAACGCGGCGGTGAACGCCCTCTGGGACGGCGCCAAGGACGCGAATCCTGTTTTGCTGGAGCCGGTTATGGCTGTGGAAATTTCGACGCCGTCGGATTTCCTGGGTGACGTGACCGGACACCTGAGCTCCCGGCGGGGGCGTGTCCTCGGGATGACCCAGCGCAAGGGCGACCAGGTCATCGCGGCAGAGGTTCCGCTGGACAGCATGTTCGGGTACGCCACGTCGCTGCGCTCGCTGACCCAGGGTCGGGGAGCCTACTCGATGCAACTAGCTCGGTACGATAAGGTGCCGGAAAAAATCGCCGCGGATATGACGCGGTTGAACGCAGGCGGCTAAATAAGCTTGTCGGAAAGACAA
>PDWJ01003308.1_pt1 | contig 15579 bp, 11 predicted proteins | sample 1430881 | NCBI WGS metagenome assembly PDWJ01 (sample SAMN01162460, study PRJNA174530) | Oral metagenome, whole genome shotgun sequencing project. | biome: Marine environment; feature: Marine mammal; material: Swab sample of the gingival sulcus; isolation source: swab sample of gingival sulcus... | reverse complement strand
TAGCACTAATGCTCCACACGATATGGTTATTAAAGCTCCTGATAGAGTGTTTTTGGGTGCAATCATAAAGCCAGCAGTTTGTGTAATTGATGACAAAGACAACAAAATAGATGTCGGTTCTGAGGGTATCAAGTATGTTGTAAACGGTAAACCTCTCGATGCTGATAGTTTTGTGGCAACTGTTAATGGAGAAATGATACTCGAAGCCACCTATAAGGGTATTACTAAGAAAAAAATCATCGAGGTATATGATGATATTATTGATTTGGAGGTTAGCCCTAAGACGATAACATCTGAAACTAACTTACAAGTTAAGGCAGTTGATAAGTATGGATATACACACCTGCTTCACAACAGCGATGTTAACTTTAGATTAAACGGCGATATTGGACGATTTAATGGAAACACCTTTATCCCCAATGGAAACAGCGGCAGTATTGATGTGCAGTTTAAGGGGATCAAGATAAAGGCCTTTGTCCTTTCCAATAAATCAGCATTAAGTGATAAATCTATCAGTCATATTAGAGAAAAACTAAAGCTAACTAATTACTCGACGCTTCCAAGAGAAGAGAGTGTTGACAGCGGAAATTTAGAGGGTCATCAAATCGCCATCTTTGGAAGTACCCATCATTCTACGACTCTATATGCCAATATTGTATTGGATAAAATAAATAGTATTCTAAAAGACTATAGACGTCTGTATATCTTGGGTGGCGAGGAAAAAAAGTTTAGTGCTAAGATACCACAGCTTTATTTACCTCAAAAATTGTCAATAGAAGAAGATGATATGGCACTATTCATTGGTCTAAACACGAGAAAAAACAGATTGCTATTTCAAAAAAAGTCAGACTACGACTTCATCATAAACAGCATTAAAAAGAGTCGAGATAGAGCCATCGTTCTCTACTCGGATGTCAATATTCTATCCTATGTGGACAAGGACTACGGCAACGCAGAGACGCTTTTTCACAACAAATTATCAGAACTTTCGAAAGAGGAGGGAAGGGAAATATTTTATATCAACACCTCTGCTACGCTACCAGGAATCAACGTATTCGAGGGTGTAAAATATGTTAATTTAAACGGATTAAAGACGTCCACAAAAAAATATGTGTTTAATGAAATGTATAAAGTTTTTTATTTAAAGAGCACAAATGAAGGCATAAAGTACGGTATGAGAAAGGTATTTTAGGTTTTTAAATGAAATCAAGTAAGAAAAATAGCATTAATTCATCATTTGTATTTATCCTGATTGCAACACTCACTGCCAAAGCTCTCGGTATGTTTCGAGATATTTTACTCGCCAATTACTACGGAATGGGTATTCAGGCTACGGCTTTTGTCACAGCCTCTAAGATACCGCTCAACTTTTTTGATCTTGCCTTTGGCGCCATCATCTCGTCGTCCTTTATACCGACATATAACAAGTTATACAAATTAAAAGGCAAAGAATACAGTATATCATTTGCCAATGACTTCCTATCTATAATCTTTTCAATTACTTTATTTTTTACAACTTTAGGTATTGCCTTTACGCCTTTTTTTGTAAAACTAATTGCAAGAGGTTTAACAGGAGAGGTATACTATCTAACGGTTGAACTCAGCAAGATAATGTTTCCATTACTCATATTCACCGCAATTTCTTTTATATTTGTCGGTATACTACAGTCATTTGGCGAGTTTAAAGTTCCAGCTGCCATTTCAATTGTTTCGAACCTTTGCATCATTGTTTACTTTTTTACGTTAAATCAGTATTTTGGTCTAAAAGGTCTTGGCATAAGCATGGTCGTAGGATGGTTTCTTCAGATGTTAGTCCAGGTTCCATTTTTATTAAAACGAGGATTTGTCCCGCGGATACGTTTCAAAATTACTCATTCAGACGAGATTAAATCCGTCTTACTACTGATGATTCCAATACTCATCAGTACTTGGGTACAGCCTATTAATATCTTTGTCAATACCTACCTAGCTTCCTCTATTGGCGATGGAAGTGGACTGGTAGTATTAGAATATTCTTATAAAGTCTTTATCATCGTGGCTGGCGTATTCATACTGGCTGTGACCAACATATCATTTCCATCGATGGCGAGATTTATCGCAAAAGAGGACTTTGATAGTTTTTCGAAATTACTTCGTTCTGCGATGAATCTTGTCCTGTACTTTATGATACCACTTACTATTGGCATTGTCATTTATGCAGGAAATATCATAAGCGTCTTGTTTGAAAATGGCAAATTTACCTCAGGTGATACTAGCTTGGTGTCAAAGGCGCTGATACTATACGCTATTAGTATTGTATTTTACGGTATTAGGGAAATAATGAACAGGGCGTACTACTCATATGGAAATTACAGACCACCTATGTACATTGCCATTGTGGGGATTGTGATCAACCTTGTCCTCTCCGTATACTTGATTAATGTATATGGCATCTACGGTCTACCATTCTCCACTTCAATTACGACAGGATTTATGGCACTGGCTCTCGTAATACATTTTAATTATAAAATACACCAGCTTTTTACTGCTGATACCTTTACTTATATTATTAAAATTGTTATAATTAGTGCTGTCATGGGCGTTTTGGTTTACTTTACTGAAGCGTACTTGATCAGTATAAACAATAGATTATTGGCATTATTAAAGAGTCAAAAAATTATTGTGATATTAAGACTGCTAATTGGTGGCAGCTTAGGTCTAGTGATGTATCTAGTACCATGTCATTTGATTGGACTTAGAATACCAAATATGAAAATTGATAGTTAAATAGGAGCTAATATGTTAATAGATAAAAAAGGTAGGATTTTTGGCAAAATTTCAATAGTTGATATTATTATTGTGCTATTACTCATCGTTATTGTCGTCTTTGGCATACGGTTTTTCAAGACTAATGACAAATCTGCCAGTGCTACAAAAATACAGTATACTGTACAGATAAACAAGGTAAAAGAAGACGTTTATAATGCTATTCAAGACAATACTGCTGTGTATGATTCTGTTAAAAATACGCCACTCGGTACTGTCGTCAGCCATAGCAAAAAGCCCTATGAGATTACGAGTGTAGATTCAATAAATGGAAAGTACATTAAAAATACACTGCCTGGACTATACAATGTCTTAATTACTATAGAAGCTGACTCTTATATCACTGATAGCTCTATTAAAGTCGGAAAAAATATCATTAGAGTAAACGGAAGACTAGATATAAATACAAAGGATATTTTAGGGACTACCTATGTCGTCGGTTTAAAAATATTGGAGGATGAACATGAAGAAGCTAAATAAACTTGATATTCTCATTATTCTAGTAGTTTTATCTGCTGTTGTTCTATTCGCTTACCGATATGTAGATAAGAACAATGATCTTTATACTGAAGTGGACACTGATTATCGACAAGCTGAATTAACCTACATATTTAAAGGGATTAAAGAGCACTGCATTTCGCCTATCATCGTAGGCGATAAGGTCTTTGATGATTTTTCAAAAAAATATATCGGCGTCATAAAGGATGTCAGCTATAGACATGATATTAATCACATAAGCAATGCCAATGGCGAAGTAGTAACTGTTGAAAATCCTCTCACTTACGAGATAACTATCGTTGTCGATGCTAAGTTAAAGACATCTGGTGATCTAGTTCTCACATCAGGGGGAACAAAAGTTGCCGTCAACTCAAATAGAATGATTACAACAAACAAAATTTTAATTACGCCAATACTACAGTCCATAAAATATGTTGAAGGTGAAAATGAAAAATAAAATATTGCACATTACAATGAAGCTCAACATCGGTGGAGCTGAAACGCATATACTTGAAGTCGTAAAGGAACTCTCTAAAAAATATGATGTTATCGTCGCTTCAAGTGGTGGCACGTATGTAGATGAACTGAGGAGAAACAACATAGTTCACTATAACGTGCCTTTTAATTCGAAGAATCCCCTTAAAGTTATTAAATCGCTATATCTATTAAAGAGTATTATCGAGAAGGAGAAGATTGACATAGTGCATTCGCACGCTAGAATCCCATCTTTTGTAGCAGGGTTGGTAAGTAAAATCACGAAGACCACTTTTGTCACCACAACGCACGGTCATTTTAAAGTAACGCCTCTACTTCGTGCATTTACTTTTTGGGGAGAGCATTCGATTGCTGTCAGTAGTGATTTAAAAGATTATTTAATCAAGGAGTACGGCTTTGATAGTCATAACGTCTCTCTCACCGTCAACGGGATTGACACATCCATATTTAAGCCAAAATCAGTAGACAAAACTCAAATTGTACACGTCAGTAGACTTGATTCTGAAACCTCTCTTGTCGCTGAAATGCTGACGAATAATGCAAAGACTATCTACGAGATGACAGGGTATACAATTAAAATTGTTGGAGATGGCACAAATCTTCCTAGCCTAATAGAAAAAGCAAGAAACCTTAAATATTTGGATACCTATATATTTTTTGTAGGTGCCAGTGATAAGGTTTCAATGGAACTGGAAAACGCCGCTGTCTTTATCGGTGTCAGCCGTTCATTACTAGAGGCAATGTGCTTTAATATTCCTGTCATACTCGCAGGAGACGTCGGCTTTGCAGGCATGATAAAAAAGGACGCTTCTCATCAGTATATGGATACTAATTTTTCGGGAAGAGGACTGGAAAAGACAAATGAATATGCGCTTTTAAAAGCAATTAATACATCGATGAACTACGTCAATACAGCGACGTGGTCTTACCAGTTTATAGAGGAGAATTACTCTCTAAAGGCAATGTGTCGGCCCTATGAAGTTCTCTATAGTGATATATTGAGTAGAGCTAAGTCATATATTATCAGTGGATACTATGGCTACAAAAATTCAGGAGATGATTCACTTTTAGCATCTGTTGTCAAGACAATTTATGAGGTTAATCCAAAGAATCAAATTGTCATACTGACTAAAAAGAATAGCACCTACCACTTTGATAATGTCAAATATATTGACCGCTTTAGTCTCTTATCGATACTATCTAATATTAAAAAAACTGATGTCTTAGTCATGGGAGGTGGTAGCCTTATCCAAGATAAGACCAGTTCGCGTTCGCTATACTATTATCTATTGGTGATACGAATAGCTGCACTTTACAGAAAAAAAATCTACATGTATGCCAACGGCTTTGGACCCATAAATAAACGGATAAATCAGAAGATAACAAGGAAGGTATTAGACAGAGTATCAGTGATTACCTTTAGAGACAAACACAGTTATCATTTTATAAAAACCATTGGGGTAACTAGACCTCATATGCTTGTAACAGCTGATTCTGTTTACTCAGTAAACAGAATCCAAACAAAAAATACCACAGCGAAGAATAGAGCTGTTTTCATCATTCGAAATTGGGAAGGGGCAGATGTCTTTATAAGAGAACTCGCACTTTTTGCAGACTACTTAGCTGAGGAAAAAAAATACGAAATTGTGTTTTTACCACTAAAATTACCGGATGATCTCAACATATCAAAAAACATATCATCACTGATGAAACAACCCTATAAAATCGTAGAACTTGGAAATGAAAACGATTTGATTGCATATTTATCCACTTCAAAATTCTCTGTGAGTATGAGATTTCACGGTGTTGTCTATTCAAGTATAGCTTCTGTTCTATCGATAGGGCTTAACTACGATAAAAAAGTAGCATCCATTTGTGAAATACTTCAGCTACCGTGCCTAAACATTGATGATATAAAAGTTGGCAACCTAATATCAGAATTTTCATACCTAGAAACAAACTCAAAAATACTGTCTCAGCATATGAACAAAGGCGTTCAAGAACTCAAAGAACGATCAAATATCAATAAGGAAATTCTCTATAAGATATAATTATTATTTAAATTCATTATTAATTAATAGTTTAATTGAAAAAGCACTTGATTATTATCATTTGCAATGGTACAATGAGAATTGGGAGAAGTAACAATGGGAGGTAACTATGTTTGCAAATGTTGAACAAACACTAAAGAAGTCTGGGTATAAGGTAACGCCACAAAGGCGAATCGTATTAAAAGCTATATCAGAAAATGCTGATGAGCATTTGAGTTCAGAGGAAATTTTTAATATTGTGAAAGTGACTAATCCAGAAATCGGATTAGCTACTGTATATCGAACTCTTCAGCTTTTTACAAGACTTGGTATTCTTTCAAGACTTAATTTAGATGATAATATTTCAAGATATGAATTAATACTAGAAGATGAGGCTCATACTCATCACCACCTAATCTGTGATAGATGTGGTAAAATATATGAAGTGCACGAGGACTTACTTGATGCTTTAGAACAACATGTAAAAGAAAAATATGGTTTTGAAGTTAGAAATCACAAACTTAAATTTTTTGGAGTTTGCAGTAACTGTAATAAATAACTTATAAATTGGCTACTCGTTTAAGAATTTCTGTATTTCACTCTTTGTAACGCAATACCAACAACTAGAACAAAGTCTAAGTGATAGTGTTTGAGTTTGTTATCGTGTCGATTTAGTGTGAAAGGACAATCACTTCTTATGGAGTGGCTTTTTTATTTTAATAAATGAGGAAAATATGAAAGAAAAACTTAAAATAATACCACTTGGTGGTTTAAAGGAAATCGGGAAAAATATTACAGTGTATGAATACAATAATGAAATACTTGTTGTCGATTGTGGGCTAAAGTTTCCTGAAGAACACATGCTCGGCGTTGATGCAGTAATACCAGATTTTGAATACTTATTTGAAAATAGCCATAAGATAAAAGGGCTTATCGTTACACATGGTCACGAAGATCATATTGGGGCTATACCACACCTGCTATCAGTAATTGATATTCCAATTTATGCAAGTACGTTTACCATAAAGCTCATTGAAAAGAAACTCGAACAGTATGAACACATCAAGAAGACTAGACTTATCGAAGTGAATCCAGATAAAGAACTTGTTCTTGGCTTTTTTACTATCGATTTTATAAGAGTAACTCACAGCATACCAGACGCTTTGTCGCTTTGTATTAAAACAAGTGTTGGTAGTGTTATTCATTCAGGTGATTTAAAAATCGATTATAGTCCAATTGACAATATGCCAATCGATTTACAAAAATTTGCAGAACTGGGTTCCAAGGGCGTCCTTGCCTTCCTGTGTGATTCAACTAATTCTGGCAAACCAGGTTATACGAAAAGCGAGAAGACTGTTGGCAAGACGCTCGAAAATATACTTCAAAATGATAGAGAACACAGAATAATAATAGCTACTTTTTCATCAAATATACACCGTGTTCAGCAAATTATCAATGCCGCACAGCTCTTTGATAGAAAAGTTGCCTTTGATGGTAGAAGTATGATATCCAATGCGTCTTGTGCAGTGGAAACAGGTTATTTATACCTGCCAGAGGATTTGGAAATTGATATCAATGACATTGATGAGTATCCAAATAACGAGGTTTTAATCGTTACGACTGGCTCCCAAGGAGAACATATGTCAGGACTATCTCGCATGGCAAATCATACTCATGCAAAGGTGAGTATTACTGAGAATGATCTCATTATATTTTCTTCGTCACCTGTACCAGGTAATGAAAAACTCGTCTCCAATCTGATGAACAAACTATATGAACATGGAGCTAGCGTAATACACCATCAGATGAAAGAAGTACATGTATCAGGTCACGCAAGTAGGGAGGAATTAAAACTTCTTCATTCGCTGGTAAAACCAAAGTTTTTTATACCAGTCCACGGAGAATATACTCATTTAATCAGCCATACAGAAATCGCTCTTGAAATGGGGATGAGTTTAAGTAATATCTTTGTTTTAAACAACGGCGAAGTGCTCGAAATAGATGCTGATGAAGCTATGCTTAAAGGTGAAGTACAAAGTGGCTTTGTACTCACAGATGGCGATTTGAGCAGTAACCTTGGCACAAAAATTCTAAGAGAGAGGCAAATACTTTCAAGAGAAGGTATAGTCTCTGTTTCGATAGTACTCGATAGTGAGCTAAACTTATTAAACATTCCTAAAGTCATTACTAAAGGATTTGTACCAAATGACGAAATGGAAGATATAATAGAAAATGCGGAAAGTATTATAATGGATAAAATTCCCTTGCTGACAAAAAAAGAGAGGGCAGATGAAAACCAAATAATAATGACACTTAAAAATGCCCTTAGCAACTACTTTCACTGCGTCACGTATAGAAGACCTGTCATACTGATACATATAAGCATGTTGGAATTATCATAAATAAAAAATACGGTTGTAATATATAAAATTATTACAACCGTATTTTTATGTGGAGGTGGCACCCAGATTCGAACTGGGGATCAAGGTTTTGCAGACCACTGCCTTACCACTTGGCTATGCCACCAAATATGGTGACCTGTCCGCGACTCGAACGCGGGACCACCTGATTAAAAGTCAGATGCTCTACCAACTGAGCTAACAGGCCATTAACTGGTGACCCCGCCGGGAATCGAACCCGGGTTACCGCCGTGAAAGGGCGGTGTCTTAACCGCTTGACCACGGGGCCACATGTGCAAATTTTTCAGCAACATAACTATTCTATAAAAAAAATGATAAGATGTCAAGTGAAAATTTATTATTTTCGTGTAATTCTTTTTACATCACTCTATATAAATGCGGCATTGATACAATTACTACTACTGATAATTCTTAATTATCAGTAAAAATAGGATGCAAAAATAGACATTTTTTTTACTATGAGTATTTTTTAGTGACAAATCCTTGAAAGTATGCTATCCTATATTGCGGTAAAAAAGGAGAAGAATACTATATGAATACGAAGAACATATTAAAACTATTTGGAATATTTATATTGACGATAATTATTGTTGTAGGTGGTGCCTATGCCTATGTAAGGGTTAAATATGATAAAATGGTGGTACCGAATACGAGGGAAGACCACAGAATTACTGAAGAAACCAACAATAACAAGCCACCAAGTGATGAGGAAAAAAGTGACGATTCAAAACAAGAAGATAATTCGACAGATGATGTCGTCAGCTCACTTAACGTCCTCGTACTAGGTACAGATAAGAGCGGGTATAGAACGGATTCTGTTATTCTCATACACTACGATATCATGAGTAAAAGCACCTGTCTATTCTCAATACCGAGAGACTATATGCTGACTCTTAGCGAAGATACACAGAACTTAATTAACTACCATGCTAAGTTTGTCAAGTTTGCCGATTTTTCTTCTTATGTAAAACAGGCAAAAAAAGAAAGTACCCCTTCCATCATAACACAAACGGTGGAGGAGATTCTCGATATAAAAATTGACCACTTTGTCGTTGTAAATATTGCAGCGTTTAGACAGGCTGTAGACGCTGTCGGTGGTGTAGAAGTATACATACCTGATACACTGAGGTATAATGACCCTTATCAAAATCTGTATATCAACCTACCAGCTGGCGTTCAGACACTTAATGGTGAAAAGGCCGAACAACTTGTACGATTTAGATCGGGTGTAAATGGTTATGGCGATATTGGAAGAATGCAGATGCAGCAGTATTTCCTAACAAATTATATCAAAAAGCTGTTTTCATTTAACTCTATTACTAAAATCAATGAAATCGTTGAGTCTCTAACGGACTTACTTCAAACAGATGCCAGCTTAAATGAGGCAATGGAAATATTAAACACGATAAAAGATGCTGATTTCACGAAGGTAGATTCCCTACAGCTTCCTGGTAGCAATAAAATGATAAATGGTGTATTTTATCTAGCACCACCTGAACCAGAGGAGTTAAAGCGCTTCTACACGGAGAGCATTCTCAACAATAGCACAGCTAGTAAAGACGACTCAAAGGATTATAAAATTGAAGTTTATGCTACTCTTAGAAGTAAATTAGATGCAGCAAATTCACTCGTCGAAAAACTAAAGAGCGATGGATATAATAAAGTAGAAGCAAAAGGCGTTTACAAGGGTGAATTGGTTCTAAAAACTAGAATCTACGTACCAAAGGCTGGAGCTGGTTACGATTTAAAAAAGTATCTCCTTATGTCAGAAATCATTGAGGAACCAGAGCTTAACGCCAACTCTCAAGAGCCGACAATCAAAGTGGTCATCGGCAAACTTCAAAACCCAAATTTGGAGTAAATATGAGAAGAGTTGCTATTATAACCGGTGCCTCTAGGGGTATAGGTAGAGAAATCGCTATAAAACTATACAATGAGGGCTATATACTAGCCCTTTGTTGTATTGAAAATTATTCTATGTTAGAGGAATTAAAATCTGAGCTTTCAGCTGATGAATCGAGAATATCAAACTACTTAGTTGATGTCTCAGACCACATAAGCGTCCATTGTATGGTCGAAGATGTCATCAGTAGACATGGGAAGATTGACTTACTTGTGAATAACGCGGGTATTGCTAGCTATAAACTCATTAATGACACTAATTATGAGGAGTTTGATAGGATAATGAAGACCAATACCTATGGGGTATTTCATTTTTCAAAAGAGTGTTCGAAGTATATGATTTCAGAAAAATCAGGTACCATCATCAACATTGCATCCATATGGGGAGAAATTGGCGGTAGTATGGAGACGGTGTATTCTATGTCAAAAGGAGCAGTCATTTCATTTACTAAGGCGCTCAGCAAAGAGCTAGCTCCATCTAATATTAGAGTTAATGCCATCAGTCCTGGTGGAGTAGATACTGATATGCTTAAACCACTAGGCGACGATATATTACAAGAATATATTTCTGAACTACCTACAAGAAGACTTGCCCGACCTAGTGAAATTGCTGAAATTGTTTTCTTTTTGGATTCAAAGGGTGCAGAGTATATTAACGGCGCCGTCATACGAGTAGACGGAGCGGCTTATTAAGAGAATTAACAGAGTTATTTGTTAATTCTTTTTAATATAAATGTAATATCCTTATATCTATTAATTTTACTTATATGTAGCTTATATTTTTTTATTAATTTATTTCTTTTTTGCAATTTAAGTAAAGATATGTTAATATATTGATAGGAAAAACGTATTATCTTGTTATACTAATCTCAGGTAAAATCTTTAGTTTGTCATTCAGAGCCTATGATTTTTTTGTAAAGCATTACAAATGCTAAGATCCCTACGTCATTCTGCTCCTCTGGATGACAGCATTTGTTGACTTACATCAGAAAATCAAGGCGTGGAATCTTTGACTAAAGATTTTACCTGAGATTAGTATTACATCATTAACAGGACTTATTGATTATAAGAGGAAGGTAACGATGCTTTTTTACTTAAAACCATTTGCTTTGACAAAAAATGACATTATTAACACGATTCAACGCAATAAAAATATAAAATTTGTTTCCTTATCAGCTGTTGATTTGGGAAATAACCATACTGATGAGAAAATACCAATTAGATACTTAACGGAAAACTATGATGAATTTATGTCTAAAGGCATACAGACAGATGGTTCAAGTGTATTTTTACCTGAAATTGCCAATATCAACAACGCAAAAGTTGATTTAATACCAGATCCTGACGTCAAATGGTTTGTGGACTATAATTATAACCACATGGATATTGATACTAATAAACCTGTTGGCACACTTGTCATACCATCATTTTTAAGGCATGATGGAAAATACGTGTGTTCAAGAAGTATTTTAAAAAGTGCTACTAATCGGTTTAAGAATGAATTAAAAAACTTATTAAATACCAATTCTAGTATTCGAGAAAATCTACATATTGGTAAAGATATACTCGTTGAGGATATACTCTTAACTGCTGCTACTGAGTTAGAGTTTTGGGTGAGAAGTCCTGGTATGAATCCCAACATCATATCACTCTCATCATCTGAAACCCTCAAAGAACACTACTGGAAGCGAACAATTGGTTCTGTTAGAACGGCTATGGAAAAAGCCCTTCTTGAAATGGACAACTTTGGACTCTCGGCTGAAATGGGACATAAAGAGGTGGGGGGAGTAGGAGCAAAGCTTACATCAAAGAATGACTACTCTTTTGTTATGGAGCAATTAGAACTAGACTGGAAGTATGATTCTGCCATACAAACCGCTGATAACGAAGTATTTGTAAAGGATTTAGTGGAGGATATATTTGTCAGAGAAGGCTTAGAAGTTACTTTTAAAGCTAAGCCAATTGAAAAAGTAGCAGGAAATGGCGAACACCACCACATGGGTGTAGTTGCTAAGCTCAGTGACGATACGACGATTAATGTATTTGCTCCATTTGATAGCAAGTGTGATTTTCTTTCTATTGTTGGATATTCTTCGCTAATGGGAATACTTAAAAACTATGAAGTAATAAGTCCCTTTGTCAGTACCAACAACGATGCGTTTAGACGACTTATTCCAGGTTTTGAAGCACCTGTATCCATTGTAACGTCTCTCGGTAGAAGTTTTGAAAATCCAGCGAGAAACAGGACGGTGTTAGTCGACCTTATTTCAGACAAGACGAACCCTCTGGCAACAAGGTTTGAGCTCCGTTCACCTAATCCTAATTCGAATAGTTTTCTACTCATGGCTGCAACCTACCAGTGTATGCTTGATGGCATCAAGTACGCTGTGAAAAGTTCTAAGACATCTCACAATTTACTTGATGAACTCAATAAGTCATACGGAGAAGATTCTGATTACTTAGAAAAAAATCGTGAATATGTCAGCACGTTAAATATATTTGAGGACTTAACCGCTGAACAGAGAAATAAACTCTATGGTACGCCACCTAGGACAGTATATGACAATATAGAGCTGATGAAAAACTCTGTGGGTAAACTCTCTGCGTTAAAGGATGCTGGAGTCTTTACAGATAAGATTATTTCTTCATTTATTGCGACGAGTTATGACAAGTGGATTAATGAACTCGAATACAGAATAATTGTCGATGCTAAACTTAAAGTTAAAAAGTATATTAAAATACATAATGATGAAAATATAAAATTACTTGATCCTTATACCATTAAACTATGGCAAAGCATTGTAGAAAAGAAAAGAGAACTACTTAACTCGTATGGTGAAGATTCAATGCTCCATGAAATTGAATACGCTATATGGAATAAAGACTATGAAAAAGTCAGCAATTTACAAGTGAAAATAGTTGACACACTAATCGAACTGGAACTATTGTATTCTAAATATGAACTATCAATATATATGTAAATGGAGATGTTATGATTGCAGTTGTACAAAAAGTATTACATTCTAAGGTAACCGTTGATGACGAAGTTGTTGGCGAAATAAAAGAGGGTTTTAATGTCTTGGTAGGTGTATCAATGGATGATGATGTAGCGGACGTAGAGTATATTGCCCGAAAGCTCGTTGGACTCAGAGTATTTGAAGATGCTGAGGGCAAACTAAATCTATCAATCAAAGATGTCGGTGGGAGTATGCTCTTAGTTTCTCAGTTTACTTTGCTAGCTGATGTCAAAAAAGGTAAGAGACCGAGCTTTATCAATGCTGCAAAACCTGAAAAGGCAGAACTATTATTTAATAAATTAGTCGAGTTAGTGGAAAGAGACGTACCCGTTGAAACAGGAAGATTTAGGACTCATATGCTTGTCGAAATACAAAACGATGGTCCCGTAACAATACTAATTGATTCTAAAAAATAATTTTAATTATGATTACATTTTTTATTTAGAATAAACATTTAATAAAGAGGGTATTATGAATATTTCAAATAGCGCGATTGTAGCAACAATAATCGATATAATTGGTATAATTGTTTGTTTTTTGATCGTATTTGATTTTAGTTGGGGGTTTAAGAAAAACAGACAATTTGATAACATACTCTTTAGAGTCATGGTAGGTTTTACCGTGTTTATATTTTTTAATGATGCTATAAGCTATCTCTGTGAAGGTAGCACCAGTAGACCAATGGTTATTTTAAATTATTTTGCTAACACAAATTATATTTTGTTGACAGCTTTTGTTTCAGTGACTTGGATTACATATTTATTTGTCAAATTAAACTACCCAATGCATGTCATAAAAAAATGGTTGTTTGTAATCGCTCTACCAAATCTTATAGTTGCATTTTTTGCGCTCTGCTCTTTTTCAAATAAGATGTTGTTCTATATTGATGAAAACAACATGTATCAAAGAGGTCCTTATTATTCATTAATGTCATTGTCAACAATAATCTATGTAACGATTTCATTTATATTTATTGCCATAAAAATGAAGGCTTCGAATAGCTACGATGAAAAGCACAGCGCAAAGGTTCTTCTCAGTTATGTAATCTTCCCGACATTGGGACTAATGGTTCATTTTATTGCAAATTATATCAATGGACTGTGGATATTTACATCAATATCATACCTTATTATTTACTTTAATCTACAAAACTCAAAGGTAACAACTGATTTTTTAACTGGACTAAACAACAGACGTAAATTTCAAGATTATGCAAAGAAAAGGCTGATTGCAAGATCGGTAAATGAAATGCTATATTTATTAGTCATTGACTTAAATAAATTTAAGGCGATTAATGATATGTATGGTCATTTGACAGGGGATGATGCACTTATTTCATTTTCCAAAGTTCTTCTAAAATCAGTTAATAGTAATGATTTTGTTGCTAGAATTGGTGGGGATGAGTTTGTGGTTTTTGGTAGGCGAGATGAGCTATATGAAATAGAAGCGCTAAAAAATAATCTTATTAGAGAAGTTGATAGTTTTAATTTTAATTCCGATAAACTCTACGAATTATCCGTTAGTATAGGTGCTACCATAATAACTGGACATAAAAATAAGACATTAGAACAGCTTCTATCAGAAGCAGATTGTGAGATGTACACTTCTAAGTTAGAATTTTGGAAGAGGGAAAAACTAAAACAAAACAAAAAAAAAGAAGCAATGATTGAAAGAACAATTTAATGACAAATTGGATTCACCCTCTTGTCATCGCCCCTTGCTGTCATCCAGAGGAGCTAAGCGACGCAGGGATCTTAGCAAGGGGTTGACAAAAAAAGTGGAACAAGTCTTAGCGTCACCATTCTTTACTCCCTTGCTGTCATCCAGAGGAGCGAAGCGACGTAGGGATCTTAGCAAGGACTGATTAACAAAAGGGTGGAACAAGTCTTAGTGCCACCATTCTTTCAAAAATATATTACAATACGTGTAGTGTTTACTACGCGTATTTTTATGCAAATATTATAGGTCTGCTTGATTATATGAGAAAAGCAAGATATAATCAAGCATAGATAAGATGAAATGTGAGGTGCAGGTTGAAATACTATAGTAGTTTTGAAAATAATAATCTCTATAATTTTTTTAAAATATTTTTTTCTGAAGTATTGGCATCAGAAAAGTGTGAAGCTGACTATATAGTAGAACTATTGGACAGCGCTACGCTCATATTTAAGGACGTAAATAGGGAATACATAAGCCATTTTAAAGTTCATGATGATAAAAAAATAATAAATAGAGAAATTCTACTATTATTATATGATTATTTCTCCAATATATATTCTAAAAAGCCGTATGGCGTACTACATGGCGTTAGACCCTTGAAATTAGTACACAGCGAAATTCGGCACGACAAAGATTTAGAAACTATAAAAAATAAACTATATGATAAATATCGATTATCGCATGATAAAACCG
>PDWJ01013630.1_pt1 | contig 15581 bp, 15 predicted proteins | sample 1430881 | NCBI WGS metagenome assembly PDWJ01 (sample SAMN01162460, study PRJNA174530) | Oral metagenome, whole genome shotgun sequencing project. | biome: Marine environment; feature: Marine mammal; material: Swab sample of the gingival sulcus; isolation source: swab sample of gingival sulcus... | reverse complement strand
ATTCTTAATTAAACTTAACCCTTCAAAACCATTTTTTTCCGGCATCATAACATCCATAAATACCGCATCAATAGGTTCGTTATTTAATACCGTCATGCCGTCATCCACCGATTCTGCTTCAACGACATCTAAACCGCGTCCTTTTAATAAACGCGCCAGGGTTAGACGGGCAAGTTTAGAATCGTCGACAACTAACACTTTTTTTATATGGTTCATAATTTACTTCCTGCAATTTGATGTAATTGATAGATAGGAAATTGCATTATATAATAAGAGTATCTGTTTTCACAAACCAGCGAGTACATTTTTGAAGAAAATTCTTTTAGGTATTACCGGAAGTATTGCCGCCTATAAATGTGCGGAGTTAATTCGCCAACTGCAAAAAAACGATTGTGATGTTCGGGTTATTATGACTACGTCAGCAACCTTATTTATTACTCCGATGACCTTACAGACTTTATCCAGACATAAAGTTCGTGTAGATTTATTCAGCCATGAAGATGAGGAGAAAATCGATCATATTTCCTTGGCACGCTGGGCAGATGAAATCATCATTGCACCCGCCACCGCTAATTTTATGGCAAAAATCACCATCGGCCTGGCAGATGATTTACTAACAACCGTTTGTTTAGCAAGTGACTGTCCTAAGACAATTGCACCGGCAATGAATAGGCTAATGTGGGAAAATATTGCCACTCAAACTAACTATCAAATCCTGCAAACACGCGGTTATCACTTTATCGCTCCCGATAGTGGCGAGCAAGCCTGTGGGGAAACCGGTGTAGGACGGATGGCGGAACCTGATTATATTGTCAAACAACTTTGTCCGACCACACCACCACTATTGCTGGGAAAGACCCTGATTATAACTGCCGGACCAACCATTGAACGTATTGATCCGGTACGTTTTATCAGCAATGATTCTTCGGGGAAAATGGGCTATGCCCTAGCAGAACAAGCGGCTTTATTGGGAGCCAATGTGCTATTAGTCTCCGGTAAAACCGCTCTGCCCTGCCCAAATAAAGTTAAGCGTATTGTTGTAGAATCTGCTCAACAAATGTTAACAGCCGTTTTACAAGAGATTGATAACGCAGATTGGTTTATCGCTGCGGCAGCAGTTTCTGACTATACGGTGGACAATCCAGCACTGCAGAAACTTAAAAAATCAGATGACAAAGGATTAACACTGACGCTGGTACAAAACCCTGATATTTTAAAAACGGTTTGTCAGCGCTCACCTAAACCGTTTTGTATTGGTTTCGCCGCTGAAACCGAACAACTGATCAAGTATGCCACGGCAAAACGTTTGCGTAAGGGTGCCGACCTGATTGTTGCCAACGATGTCAGCAATAGTGAAATCGGTTTCAATAGTGATAATAACGCTGTAACCTTAATCGGTGAGGATTTTATCCGTGATTTTCCACAAAGCGATAAAACAACCTTGGCAAAAGCATTACTAAAATCAGCTTTTACTTATGAACAATCACATTCCCTCAAACAGTAAACTAAAAACCAAGCAAGCAGCAGCAATGAATACGTTCAGTGAAAAAAGATTAATAGCCATTTAATCAAGCAAGTATTAAACTTCCAAATAATCCTCAGCATCCCCCACCCAGCGGGCAACAATCTCATCGGCAAGCCGGGGGTTATCGGTCATTAATGTTTGTGCTAGGTCATATGCCATATTAAGTAATTCACTATCGCGTTGTAAATCAGCTATTCGCAAACTCATTTCGCCCGTTTGTTTCGTACCCAGTATTTCACCTGCCCCGCGAATGTTTAAATCGGCTTGGGCAATTGCAAAGCCGTCTTGAGAATTTCGAATTACCTGCAAACGCTGTCTGGCGGTTGGCGATAACGGTTGTTGAAACAATAACACACAATAAGATTTTGCCGCTCCACGGCCCACACGCCCGCGTAATTGATGCAACTGCGCCAGTCCAAAGCGCTCGGCATTTTCTATCACCATTAAGGTGGCATTCGGCACGTCAACTCCGACTTCAATGACCGTAGTAGAAACCAGCAGGTGTATTTTATTAGCTTGAAATTGTGCAATAATAGCCGCTTTTTCATCACTTTTTTGGCGCCCGTGCAATAACCCCACATTGAGCATAGGCAGGGCGGCAGCGAGTTGGGCATGAATATCTTCGGCAGCTTGCGCTTGCAGCATATCGGATTCTTCAATCAGCGGACAGACCCAATACACTTGCTGCCCCGCGGCAACCAGGGCTTTGATACGCTCAATCAGCTCGGCCCGGCGATTATCAGCCAGCAACACGGTTGCAACCGGTTTACGATTAGGAGGTAATTCATCAATCACCGAGGTATCCAAATCGGCATAATGACTCATGGCCAGCGTCCGCGGAATGGGCGTTGCCGTCATCACCAATAAATGCGGCGTTTTGCCTGTATGATTGGCTTTTTCCTTTAATAATAAGCGTTGATGTACGCCAAAACGATGCTGTTCATCGATGACGGCAAGCCCTAAACAGTGATAAATCACTTCTTCTTGAAATAACGCGTGTGTGCCGATAATCACCTGAGCCGAGCCTTCGGCAATTTGCCCAAGCAATGCCCGGCGTTTTTTTGCCGTGGTTTTACCTGACAGCCACACGACCGCAATATCCAGCGGTGCGAGTAATTTCAGCGCCTGGGCATAATGCTGTTCCGATAAAATTTCGGTAGGAGCCATAATGACGGCTTGTACACCGTTAGCAACCGCTTGTAATACCGCTGAAAATGCCACCAGCGTTTTACCCGAACCCACGTCTCCCTGCACCAATCGGTGCATGGGTTTTGCCAGTATTAAATCAGCAAAAATCTCTGTTATCACGCGAACTTGGGCATTGGTCAACGTAAATGGCAGCTGTTTCAGCAAGGCCGATTGCCGATGCTCATCAATCTGCAAGGCAAAACCGTCAGCGGCTTTAGCGCGGGCTTTTTTACGTAACATACCGATTTGTTTGGCGAGTAATTCATCCAGAACCACCCGTTTTAAGTGCGGATTTTGCGGGTTTAAAATATCACTTTCACGCTGCCCTACCTGAGGTTGATGAATGGCTTTTAGGGCGGCTTTCAGTGGTGCCAGATGATGTTTTTGTAAAAAATCATCGGAAAAATCACTTATCCTTTCATTAGCCAAACAATCTAAAGCGACCGCCGCCCAGCGGCTGATTCTCGCCGACCCCACACCCAAGGTAGCGGGATAAATCGGAGTGAGTTTGTCCGATAACTGCACGTTTTCATCAGATTTTAGCACTTTGCTTTCAGGGTGCATCATTGCCCAGCGTCCTTGCCCCTCGACGGCCTGTCCGTACAGTAATACGCGGACATCGGGTTTAAATAAACGCATTTGTGCCTTGGAAAAATGAAACAGCCGTACTGTCAAAAATCCACTGTCGTCATAACATTCAATCACCAGCATCCGCTGTCGGCCGTATTGGACTTTTGCCGATTGCACGGTAACAAGAACTTGGGCGGATTCACCGTATACCAAGTCGCTAATTGGCGTTATCGCCGTGCGGTCCTGGAATTTATACGGCAATAAAAACAGAAAATCCCCCACCTGGTGAATATGGCGTTTATTGAGTTTTTCCGCCACCGCAGGGCCAATGCCTGGTAAGGCGGTTAACGGGGAATTCAGTGTGATTGCCATCAGTTAAAAACTACCACGCACTATGATTTTCACAAGGCTTACCATCATGATCACCGTCCATCTTTGTATTTGGACAATATCGATTAACAGATTCATATCCCATAATAATTTATTAAATAATAAAAATCATTATAGCAAATTTGCTTAAACCTGATTAAGATAACACTATGCAGTTACCCACCCTCTACCGGGACAAATACCTTGTTGCCATCAATAAACCCAGTGGTTTATTGGTGCATCGCAGCCCCATTGATAAGCACGAAAAACAATTTGCCGTGCAGCTATTACGTAATCAATTGGGGCAGAAAGTCTATCCTGTTCATCGTTTGGACAAACCGACATCAGGGGTGTTGTTATTTGCCTTACAGCCGGAAGTGGCGCGGAAAATGTCGGTAATGTGGAACGAGGTAGAAAAAACCTATTGGGCAATTACACGCGGCAAAGTCAGTGATTGTTTCATTGACCACCCGATAACCGTTAAACCTGACATAGGTGATAAATTAGCCAAATCCAAAATCCAGGCCGCTCAAACCCGCGTCAAGACATTATCGACAATAACGCTAACGGTGGGATTCGGCACATCGGCAAGCGACTATCCCAACACTGATTTTTCTTTGCTTGAAGCCCAACCGCACACCGGGCGAAAACATCAAATTCGTAAGCACCTCAAACATATTAACCACCCGATTGTCGGCGATACACGTTATGGACGTGGGGAAATCAACCGTTATTTTCGCGATAAATACCATGTTTATCATTTATTACTGCACTGCAAAAATATAACTTTTCAGCATCCGTATAATTCACATCAAATCACTATCAATGCACCCTTTGACAGCACATGGCAACAAATCCTGATAATGTTCAGGTAAACTAGCCTGATGCCTGCATGCACCGGATATTTATATCCAAGAAGTTTTTTGTCCCTACCCTGCTAATGATGAGTGTTAATGATGAACGCCGCCGTCACCATGAATATGGCCGTGAGCAAGTTCTTCTTCAGTGGCGGCCCGTACATCCGTAATTTCTACAGCAAAACTAAGCTGTTTGCCCGCTAACGGGTAAAATGTTCACGCGGGACTTGCTGAACAGCTTGTTCCTGGTATTCCCCATAGGCTTCGGCAGGTTCAACAATGGCAGTCAGTTTGTCGCCTGCTGATTTACCCTCTAATTGCTTTTCCAATCCCGGGATAATATTGCTATGCCCGTGCAGATAGCCCATTGGTTGCCCTTTTGGTGATTGATCAAGCGTATTGCCTTCGTTATCTGTCAATGTGTAGTTAAAAAATACAGCTGAATCTTTTGTAATAGTCATAAAATACCATCCTAAATTAAAGTTAAATAATAAACCAATAATTTATATTATCAAAATCATCAGCTTTGTGAATATAATTTGTGGTGATCAAGTTAAATTTCAAGACATTGTTCAAAATAAAAGTAGGTTATTTTTTTAATTTGCCATTATTTAAAGGAGCTAAATAATAAACCAATATGGTATCTCCATGTCGATTTTGATAGCTATATCTCGGTGTTTCTTGCGCTAAAAAGTCCGGCAAGGCCTGATTACGATTTTTTTCGTAAGCATAAAAAAAAGCTTGTTGTTGCCGCAAATATTTTGCTATCTCAGGTGCTAATATTGACGCAGGATCCTTATCACCATAAAACAAAAAAAATTGATTATTAGAATAGACCGGTGTTTTGGGATGTTCGCTGATAAAAATTTCAGCTGCCTGTTTAATATGTGCCTTGCGTGGACCAAAAATAATAAAACCGGTTGCTAAATAGGCCACCACACACCATACAATGACTAATACCGATACCTTTGAATAGCCACCATTTTGAATTTTCTTGCAAATATAAGATAACCCCAAAGCAGCAAAAAATAACAATAAAAAGGAGGTTGAAAAGCCTAAAAGAGACTGTTTTTCAGTATCGGCAATAAAAAGCATTACAGAAATCAATATATCAAAAGCAATTGCATACTGAATAATTCGCCGCTGATCTTGCGCAATAATATGATATTGTTTACGCATTATGGCATAAATACTCAAACCGCTGCAGACGACACCAAAAGCAATTAAAGTACGGATAATCATTAGGCTGCTTGCCCCTGAGAAAATAAAGATAGCCGCCATTAAACGATTTTCTTCCTTTACCCAATTACTGTCACTAATATTGATAAGCTTTGATAACTGATTCGGATTATTCTTTATCATTTCAATAAACCAAAGCATAGGCGATTCCCCCTGATAAAGAGGCAAAAACAATAAAATACCAACAACCAATGCATAACCAATTAAGGCATAAGCAACACTTTTCCTTCGCCATGGCTTCCATACTAAAGCGCCAAAAGGAAATAACAGTAACCAAAACCAGGCAACTAATTCCAGACGTGTTGCCACTAAAAAAAGTACCAGCCATAAACTAATCACCGCTATACTGTGACGGCGATACCATAACAACAAAATCAGCAGTGCGGTTAACCATAATAACCAGAATAAAGGGGCTGTAATAATATAAGTGCGGTAGTCATTGTAATTGGGGTGGGCCAATAGCAGCAGCAGCAATGCCCAACGACTTAATAAGGAAAATCTCAGCACAGTGGCAATAGCCACCATAACCCCGGTGATGCCCATATGCAACAGCAACATCAACAGATGACCGGCATCTATCATAGATAAATCAAACAACTGACTGAAAGAAGCAATCAGTGAACCGGTGATACCCAAGGCAGTTGCCGAGTCTCCTTGAGCTAATTGCCATAAAGGTATTAATGCCGAACGGTTGACAATTGCAAAATCATTGATTAAGTACAGACCGCTAAAAAAAGATAAAATAATACCGCTGACTAACGGGTGACGATAAATAAACTGAACGAAAGCGATAAAATAATGACGATAATTAGACCATTTCATCAATCGACATTACCAACGCATACCAAAGACAGACAACCCTAAACGATAGTCGCGGATGCGCCGCATAGGTGCCTCTACCATTCGTCCTGCTCGACAACCCAACTCAAACGCCTGAAAGTGTTTCTCGGCATATACCTGTCCATTAGTACTCACATGCGCGACTAATTCAGGTTTTTGATTTAAAAACGTCAGCTTATCAAAAAACTGTTTGTCGTCATCAAACAAAACAATATTTTGCATATCGGCAAGGCCTAAACACTTTGCCTCATAAGCACTTTGATGTGGGCAAATAACCATACAGCCGGCGGCCATTGCTGCAAATATTTTATCTTGATAATAACCGCGACCCAATACGACTGTCTAATACCTGAGCTTCAGGAAATGCTTTCAGTATTTCCTGAAAAAAGGCTTGCTGAATAGGATTTTCGACTGCAGCTGATACTAATAAGGGGATATCACGCTCAACATGATTAACGCTACGATAACACGAATGATAACCGCGTGGTATACATTCTACATCTAAACCGTTATCGTGAAAAGTTTGCATTACCGTATAATTTGAAGTAATAATTCTTGCCCAGGGCAAACGACGATAAAACTTTAGGTATTGTTTACTATTACCTACCTGATGCTGCTCACCTGAAAAGGCATTGTTGTGAAAAAATACCACATACTCAATATCCTTGAAAAAGTTTACTTGTTTGCTTAACAAGCCAAAATCTAACTGCATTAAAATACGGTCAAATTTATTTAAGTCTACATGAGCGGCAAAGTAATTTTTTACAAAAGACTGTTCGTTAAGATTTAGTCGACGTATATCGACCGAGCCGATTTGCTTATGCAGTCCCTGATAAAATTCACCCAACGGAAAATCAAGGCGGTCATCAACTAATAAAAGTACTTTCATAATGACAATCTTATTTCTCAGTATTTACGTATCATATCAAAATCTTTTTTTCCTCGCTTATTTTTTTGCATACGTTGCAGTAAACCCTGTTTATCAAACCACAACTTTAATACACGCTCGCCCTTAGGTATTTGCGTCAAGGTAACTACGCGCCATTGCTTTTTTTCACTTAAGCCGGTTTGATACTTCCGTAAGGTTTTGTCGGTTAGCAAAGCATAAGATTTTGCTAATTGACCATGTAGCAAATCATATTGGATTTGAGCGATTTGGGTCAAAGGGTCCTGACTGTCGAGACTAATCGGCAATTTGCTACTGTGCCCATCTTTCTCAATATATGCTTGTTTACCATCAAAATCAACCGACAATAATTGCTCATCATCCAAGGTTTTACGGTCATAGCGTTTAGGGTAATAATGTCCTTCGTTAATATGCCCGACTGCCATTTCCCGCATATCATCAATACCTAATAACTTGGCCATTGCGTTAGGATAAAGCGTCAACACCACCTGATAAGCGTTAGCTTCTGCCGTTATTGCCAGGGTTGCCTCTCCGGCGCGATGCCCTTTCACAGAGACCTGATAACTTAAGGTATCCTGAGAAAAACTATAATGTGCCCACAGGCAAAAAATAAATAATACAATACGTTTCATCTGATTACCATGTAGTGAAGTATTTAGTGGAATAATTCAGCCAGTTTATTGCCCGGATTGCTTTCGCGCATTAATGACTCACCGACTAAAAATGCGCGAATAGCCATTGAATTCATCAATTGGACATCGTCTCTTGTACTAATGCCGCTTTCCGTGATAACTAATATTTCGGCAGGGATTTGTACTGCCAATTCAGAAGTCACTGTCAAATCCACCTCGAAAGTATGCAAGTTGCGGTTATTAATACCAATCATGCGCAGTGGCAAACCGGCCGTTTTATCAAGTTCTGCCATATTGTGTACTTCAACCACAACATCTATCCCCAGATCATAAGCCAGGCGTGTCATATCATATAATTGCCGCTGAGATAAACACGCGGCAATCAACAAAATACAATCGGCACCCATGGCGCGCGATTCGAAAATTTGATAAGTATCGATAATAAAGTCTTTACGTAATACGGGTAACTGAACGGCATGACGCGCTGCATCTAAATAAAGTTCGCTGCCTTGAAAATATTTTTCGTCCGTCAAAACCGATAAACAGGCAGCACCACCCTGAGCATAACTCCTGGCTATTTTTTCAGGGTCAAAATGTTCACAAATAATGCCTTTGCTGGGAGAAGCTTTTTTTATCTCGGCAATAACCGCATTCTCGCTGTTTTTCACACGCGCCGAAAGTGCCCGGTAAAAACCCCTTGGAAAATCATCCTGTTCAGCAATCATGTTTTCAATGACTGACTGAGGCAATACTTTTTTCTTTTCAGCTACTTCATTACTTTTATCTGCGATAATTTGTTGTAAAATCGTTGGTAATGTTTCTGTCATTATGCTAACCCCCTGATTATCATCGGCATTATCAATGCAGTGATTGGGTAAAATCGGCATAAGCACGTAATTTGTCTTTTGCCTGTCCTGAATACAAAATTTCACGCGCTTTGCTGACGGCCGTGGCAAAATCATCAGTCAGTCCCGCAACATAAATGATTGCCGCACTGTTGAGTACAATCATATCAAAAGCTGCTCTCGTTTCACCGGAAAATGCCGATAAGATTAATGCCAAACTCTCTGTTGCACTATTAACGCGAACCTCATCAATATTATTATAACAAATACCATAGTCTCGGGGGTGCAGACGATATTCTTTAATAGAATTGTCATGTAATTCAATCACCGTAGTACTTGCGGCAATGGATATTTCATCCAGACCGTCATCACTGTGTAAAGCCATAACCCGGTGCTGTCCCAGGCCTTTACAAACATCAACCAAAGGACGTAGCCACTGCTTATCAAATACCCCCAATACCTGACACTTCGCCCCGGAAGGATTGGTTAACGGCCCCAATAAATTAAAAATGGTACGAATACCCAGAGCTTTCCTAACTTCAATAACATGCCGCATTGCCGAATGCAGCCTCGGCGCAAACATAAAACCAATACCGAATGTCTCGATAGATTGCGCCATCTGTTGAGCATTTAACGCTAGATTTACACCGGCGGCTTTGAGTAAATCAGCACTGCCCGATTTTGAGCTTGCTGCCGAGCTGCCATGCTTGGCAATTTGCACCCCGGCGCAAGCGGCAACAATACTGGATGCCGTAGAAACATTAAAAACATTCGAGTGTGTACCACCGGTTCCCACCGGATCAACTAATTGATCACACGTCATTACCGGTACTTTTGTTGATAATTCCCGCATAATTTCAGCCGCTGCTTGAATTTCATCGACGGTCTCACCTTTCATGCTTAAGGCCGTCAGAAAACCGGCAATCTGTACATCATCGGCTTTACCGGTCATCAAAACCCGCATCGCCTGATGCATCTCATCATGCGTCAAATCCTGCCCGGCAAGCATTTTTTTTAGCAATGTCTGAATCATTTTTATCTTTTGCCTGTGTTATACATTCTATTCATGCCACCTTTAGCACGAAAACATAGCTAACGATGATTAATATTTGTTTGATCTAACAAAGTATTACATGCTACGGCAGAAAATTTATTACCCTCAATTAATAAATTAACCATCTGATAGATAAGCGAATTATCAGAATTCAGGGTTTATCACAGCGTTTTTTCCTCTGACTTTTTATCTTTTGAGGTATCCGTTGATGACTTTGCGGCTTTATCGTTCTTTATTTTATCTGCTGCCGCGGCCTTGTCTGCTACCGTAGCCTTATCTTTGGCGATAAGTTCCGCGGTTTTTTTAGCAACATCAGTATTATTATCGGCTGTTGCTTGCGCTGTTGTCGTTTGTTTTTCGCTGCTGTCATGGATGGCAGTCGCCATTTGCTCAGCTTCGGCCTCGACTTCATCAACAATGGTTTCCGATTGGATTTCTGCCTGAGCCTGCACCATCGGATTACTGTCGCTTATACTTTCATCAGCCAGATAAGTCAAGGTAACGGCTTTGCTAGCTCGGGACTGCAAATGCTGTTTAACCTCTTCCTCTGTTAATAAATGACGGGCACTGCTGCCTAGATGTTCAAAAACCGCTTTATAACTTTGTGTCAAATCATCAATCAAGTCAGCAGTCTGGCCAAAATGTTGGCTTACTGAAGCTTTGTAGTCCGCCAGTTCTTTTTCGGCAGCTTCAACTTTTTGCTTGGCTTCCTCCACCCGCCTACCGCTACCTAATGCTTTGCCGATTAAAATACCGATAATGAATACAACCACGGCAACAACCGCCAAAATAATTAATAAATCTTCTTGTGACATAAATTCCTCCAAAATATAAAAATAATCTACTCCTTAACGAAAGCGTAAAAACACTTTACCGATAACCATACGAAATTATAGCAAAATCAGAAAAGTTTTTTATATAAATATCGTTACGGAACGGTTAATACTAACGCAAACCGAACATTTTTTCTGCAATAATCTGCTTGGCAACACCTTCCGGCAATTTATCTTTCCAGTCATCCTGGCCGTTTTGTAATGATTTTATCACTTCGCGTGAGAAAATCTTTAACAACGACTCATCACCGCATTCAATACCCCTGATAAAGTTATTAACAATCAAATGTTGGTATAAGTATCTGCATTCTTCCGGCATGGTTAATGTATCATAAGTTATTAAACTACCATCCGGTGAAGCTTCAGGGTAAACATAAAGACTGGTATGATCCGGAAATAGTTTACCGAATCCTTCCAGCATTCCCCCCTCAACACCACGATAGAAAGCCGGATTAAAAATTTGCCTGATATTGCTGATACCTAATACAATACCAATTTCTTTTTGCGTATATTGGCGAAAGTAAGCACGCAAAGAAAAATACCGCGTATAATCCGATATCATAACATTGCAGCCCAAAGAATTTAATAAACGTACACGATGGATAATGTCTTTTTCAGTCGCCCCCGTGTCATTACCCAGCATATCATTGATAGTAATTTCTGCCAATGCCAGGGTATCATCGGCTTGAGCACCGGTATATTGCTGAAAAGCTTCCATTCCCTGATGAATCATATCGACATTTAAACGCGTTACCGGACGGAATGAACCACGAATTGCCAGCACATTTTTCTTATACAGCATTTCCGCCGGTACTGCCACCGAACCATCCGCATAAAACATCACTGCCCGGGTTTTCCAATAGCGAATGAGTTTAAGGTTAATACCTAAATTATCCACTTCTTCAAAATAAGGGCCATGAAATTCAATCGAATCGATTTCCAAACGACCATGTTCAATATTATCGGTTAAGGAATCAATAATTTTTCCGGCATCATCAAAATAATAATAAGCCGCATAAATCAAATTAACCCCTAAACGACCCAGTGCAACCTGCTGCGCCTCAGCTGCTTTATCACGCATACGCACATGCACAATAATATCCGAAGGCTCCGCTCCGGGATACATTTGTAAACGCAAACCGCACCAGGCATGGCATTCGTTGTTACGTCCCCAGCTCTTTGCCGCAACGGTAGCTGCATAAGCAAAAAATCGGGTATTTACAGGCCGCGAATCACCGATACGGGTTTGCAATAATTCATACTCTTTCTCCATCATTGCTTTAACACGCGACCGGCTGACATAGCGGCCACCCGCCTGAGCACCATAAATAGCATCGGAAAACTGCATATCATAAGCCGACATGGTCTTGGCGATGGCACGAAAGAACTCACGCGCAACTTCCTGCCCTGCCCCGATTTCAACAATCGTACCATATTTTTTTTCATCTAAATTAATACGTAGTGCTTTTTCTCTGACAGAGCGGCTACTAACACTATGCACTTTTTGTGTTTTATCTACCATTTGCTACCTCTATGAATATAGCCATACAATTTAATTAATACTAATCTCGACAATCACCGTCAATTGCCGTGAAAGTCACCAAATTTTCATGCAACCGACAAGGTTTTGCCAATTGCCCTTTTGCAATCAGTGCCAGACAGACTGTTTTTCCCTCTGCATACTGGCATTCAATTACTTTACCGACTACTTTACCGCTATCATCATACACGGTTGTTGTCGGTTCAATACTATTGCCGGGACTATTCTCGGGACTATCGCCAGCAAATGTAGTTGTTGCCAACACTTTATTAACTTTTCCCAGATACTTGTTACGCGAAATAACTTCTTGCCCGACGTAACAGCCTTTATGATAATTAATGCCCCCCCAACTTTCCAGCGGAGTTTGTTGCGGCAAAACCGTCTCGCTGGTTTGCGGTAAAATATGAAAGTGACCGCCCCTCAACCGCAATTGCTCAATGCCTTCATTTGATTGATGATAGTTTGCCTGTATCTCACTTAACAGCTTATTCGCCTGCGGAGAGTCCGTTGGTATATGCAGCTCGGCATAATTATTAGGCAACATGGTCAAGGTAGCCCCGGCAATTGATAGTGCAGCAAATACATCGGGTAAAGGCAGTGCTTTTTCCTGACACAACTGTGTAACCAAACTATGATTAATCCCCAGAACACGGACAGATTGCTGATTAATTTTCACCTGACTGCGCAAAACAAATACTTGCAACCGTTTAACCACAGTAGCCGCCGTTGCCTGATGCAATCGCATCATAATCGTATCAGGCGTATCGGCATAAAGCAACAGCATTGCCAGCATTCGCCCCTTAGGATTACAGTAAGCCGCATACTGACACGTATCTATTTGGATTAATTTAATATCCTGTGTTAGTTGGCCTTGTAAAAAAGACCGCGCATCGACACCGGAGACGCAATAGGTATTAACAGGCAAAAATCCCCAAAGGGGTGTTGTTATTGTATTCATTTTGTTATAATCCGCTATATGAACATTTATTATAACATGAGATAATCGAGAAACCCCATGAGTAACAGCACCGAACAAGATAAAAAAAACACTGCCAAACAAGCAACAAAAGAGTCATCCTTGCAAGATGAAAAACTTAAAAATCAACGAGATAAAATTGACCAAAAAGTCGCACAAATGCCTGAGGAGTTCGGCGGCCGCCCCAAAGACCAGGGTTTAGAACCTACACGCTACGGAGATTGGGAATTTAAGGGACGTTGTATTGATTTCTAACTCACATTTGTCAAAATTAAGCTACCTAAAGAAAATAAGCAAAATCGCACCAAAATAGTATTTCAAGAAAATATAACAAAAAATAGACCATTTTTTGAAACTGGTATTATTCAACATTCGGGTGATTTTCCTTATTAAACATGGCAATCACTTCAGCCAGTGTAAACGTCCCCACATCAGCCTTTTGACCGCGTTTACGCACGCTGAGCGTGCCATTTTCCATCTCCTTATCGCCAACCACCAATAAATACGGTGTACGCTTGCCAATATGTTCACGAATTTTATAACCGATTTTTTCGTTACGTAAATCGTTATCGACAGCAAAGCCGGCGGCTTGTAGTTTTCCCGTTACTTCCAAAACATAATCGTTTTGTTTTTCCGAAATATTTAACACGGTGGCTTGCATCGGCGCCAACCAAAACGGGAAGTCCCCGGCATAGTGTTCAATTAAAATACCGACAGATACAGTCTTTTAGTGAGAACTCGATTTTCGGCCCGTAAAACGCCCCCTCACCCGGTAATTCCTGCCACTCAACCCCCTTGCTGTCCAGCGCATCGGCCAGGGCTTTTTCGGCTTTATCCCAAACGGCATCAGCACCGATACGCTGCTCGGGACGTGTCGATAGGCGATAAATAACGTCGGTAAAACCAAAATCACGATAGACGGCGTGTAAAAAATCAATAAAATCTGCCGATTCCGACTGGATTTGTGCCGGCGTACAGAAAATATGCCCGTCATCCTGAACAAAACCGCGTACCCGCATAATACCGTGCAACGCCCCCGATAGTTCGTTACGGTGGCACGAACCGAATTCCGCCAGACGGATGGGTAATTCGCGATAAGACTTAATACCCTGATTATAAATTTGCACATGGCACGGGCAGTTCATCGGCTTAATGGCAAACTCACGTTCTTCACTGTTGGTAATAAACATATCATCACTGTATTTATCCCAGTGACCCGATTTCTCCCACAGGCTTTTATCAACAATTTGCGGCGTGTTAACCTCTTGATAACCGTTTAAGCGTTGTTTTTCACGCATATAATTGGCCAGACGCTGGTAGATTGACCAGCCTTTGGGGTGCCAAAAGACCATACCCGGGGCTTCTTCCTGCAAGTGAAATAAATCCTGCGCTTTGCCGATTTTACGATGGTCGCGTTTTTCCGCTTCTTCCATCAGCCGCAAATAGGCCTTTAACCCTTTTTTATCGGCAAAAGCAACACCGTAAATGCGTTGTAGTTGCTCATTATCGGCATTACCCCGCCAGTATGCCCCGGCCAGTTTGGTCAGTTTAAAGGCCTTACAGTGCGACATATTAGGCACATGCGGGCCGCGGCACATATCCAGGTATTCCTGGTGTTGATAAAGCCCTACTTCGGTAACATCCTCATCCATTTCATCAAGCAAGCGTAATTTAAATGTTTCCCCGCGTTCGGCAAATTTGGCTCTTGCCTCGGCAATCGGTGTCATGGTTTTAATAACCTGATAACCGGTGGCCGCCAGTTCCTGCATGCGCTGTTGAATTTTTTCCAAATCCTCCGGGGTAAAACGATGCTGGCTGTCAACATCGTAGTAAAAGCCGTTTTCAATCACAGGGCCTATAACCATTTTGGTTTCAGGAAATAACTGTTTGACGGCGTGGCCGAATAAGTGGGCACAACTGTGGCGGATAATCTCAACCCCTTCATCATTTCTTGCCGTCAATAGGGTAATAGCGGCATCTTCGTTGATAGGGTCAGATAAGTCACGCGCCACACCGTTAACCGTACCGGCAATCGCCGCTTTCGCCAGCCCCGGGCCAATATCGGCAGCCACATCAGCCAATGTCGCCCCATGTTGCATTTCTCGTGTAGAGCCGTCAGGCAAAGTAATGGTAATCACAAAAACCTCAAAAATAAATTAAACTGTAAATAAAAGGCGAAATTATACCATAACTACCCCGCCTTGTA
>PDWJ01003865.1_pt1 | contig 15581 bp, 10 predicted proteins | sample 1430881 | NCBI WGS metagenome assembly PDWJ01 (sample SAMN01162460, study PRJNA174530) | Oral metagenome, whole genome shotgun sequencing project. | biome: Marine environment; feature: Marine mammal; material: Swab sample of the gingival sulcus; isolation source: swab sample of gingival sulcus... | reverse complement strand
AAGGAGAGCTACAATCAGCTTCGTATTGTCTGGCCTGTCTATTATTCGCAGCAAATTTCTCAAGATCAAGAAAAGGTGACCATACAATTTGATACCTCACCGGATGGTTTTGGCATTAATGTGGTAACCGTTCTGGATGCCTTGCAATATCCTGAGATTTTAGTGGCAAAACCCTCTCAGAAAATGTGGTTGGCGGGGGCTATTACGGGTGTTGATGCGACAGGAACAGGCACCATTTATATGGATACTGAGCAGGTACGATTTCAAGAAGAACTTGTGGAGTTACAACGAAGAAACGTTCGTAAGTAAAAAAGGAGTGCTGCGAAGTTTTTTGTTTTGGGTGCAGCTTTGTTGTGACACAAGGAAACGCCGTTACCTATACTATAACAAACAGTCATAACGGTCAAAAATACAATATACCGAAAAGAAACGACATGTTTTCAAAATTCAGGATTAAAACCAAAATGACGCTGGTTCTTTGTGGCGTGATACTGTTGATGTATGCAATTACCATCTTTCTGGTTATGCGCATTACCAATTCTGTTATCGAAAAGGAGGCTATTGAAAAAACAAGGAACCTGGCTTTCCACTACGGAGAACTTGTAAAAGCCAGATTAGGAAAGGGAATGCAGGTGTCCCAGGTCATAGCACAAACCTACCAAGGTATTATCCTGAATAAAACCAAACCCGATCAAGACGCATTAACTGCATCCTTAAAGCAAATTGCTGAGAATAATCCTGACCTATCAGGTCTATGGGTCATGCTTGATCCCGGATTTTTCCCCTATCCATATGCGCCCTATTTTTACAGGGAAAATGGCAATATCGTCTTTAAAGTAGAAGAGAATATGGAATACTACACCAGCCAGCAGTTAGAAGATTACTACAGTATTCCCCGACAGCAGAAAAAAGACGTGCTCATTGAACCCTATATCGACCCTGACAGTAAAGTTCTTATGTCCAGTGCTGTTGCACCGATTATTGTCAATGGAAAATTCATGGGAGTTGTAGGAGTTGATATGACACTGGATGTCCTCTATAACATGCTGGCAAAGGTCAGACCCTATGGAACAGGCATGGCAAGTCTGATTTCCAATTCCGGTAAATATATCGCCCATACCGATACTTCTATGGTAAATACTTCGTTTGATAAAAACACCTCTCTTTTCAGGGATGTCACCAGTGCCGCAGTAAGAGGGGAAGAATTCTCTTTCAAAGGTTTTTCCAAAACGTTACAGAAAGAAACCTATCGGATTTTTGTTCCTGTACAAATTGGTGCCAAAGAACATTCCTGGTTTTTTTCGGTGGAAGTGCCTCTGGACAAGATTCTGGAAAGTGGTCAGAAAATTCTGTGGACTACCCTTATAACCGGAGGAATTTCAATTCTGTTCGTAGGGTGTCTGATTTTTTTTATAGCTGGTTATATTACCTCTTTTATTACCCGGATTGTATCGGGATTTAAGAAAATTGCTCAGGGAGATCTGTCCGTACGCCTTGATATTACATCAAAAGATGAACTGGGAGATCTTGCCTCATGGTTTAATGTGTTCATGGAGAAAATCCATGACATCATTGCCAAAATCAATGAAGAGACCAATGCAGTGGATGGTGCATCCCACGGGTTGTCAGGGCTCGCCGCAGAAGTGTCTTCTCATGCAAACAATACATCAGAACGTACTGACAGTGTTGCAAATGCGGTAGGGCAGCTCAATACAAATGTTACAGCCATTGCCGCCGCAATGGAGGACAGCTCAATACAAATGTTACAGCCATTGCCGCTGCGATGGAGGAGTCTACAACCAATACATCCATGGTGGCCAGCGCTTCCGAAGAAATGTCTGCCACCATTTCCCAGATTGCAAAAAATGTGGAAGAAGCATCAGATATCTCAGATTCTGCTGTAACCCAGGCTCTGGAAACATCCTTAAGAATGGGAGAGCTGGAAGAAACAGCCCAAGCTATTACCAAGATAACAGAAACTATTACCGATATTTCTGATAAAACCAATCTTCTGGCATTAAACGCCACTATTGAGGCGGCAAGAGCAGGAGAAGCAGGAAAAGGTTTTGCCGTAGTTGCAACCGAAATCAAGGAACTGGCAGCCCAGACAATACAAGCCACCAAGGACATCAAAAATCAGATCAATGACATGCAGGACAGTTCGCGCATTTCCATTTCTGCAATTGATGGAATTGTAAAAATTATCAACCAAATCAATGAAATCATCAAGAGCATCACAACTGCCGTTGAGGAACAGTCTGCATCCACCCAGGAAATTACCATAAATATTACTCAGGCATCCAAGGGGATTGCAGAAATCAATGAAAATGTAAATCAGAGTGCATCAATTTCAGGAGAAATCAGCCGCGATATTAGTCAGGTAAGCGAAGCCGCGGGACATATTGCAGGAAAAAGCTCCGAGGCTACAAAACAGGCTGCTCAATTAAAGAAACTCTCATCCACCTTAAAGAAAATGGTTAATTCCTTTAAAATATAAAGGGTTAAATGTTTATTTGGGGTTTGGAACCTAATAAACAATCGGCCTCTACCGACAAATCTGTGGGTGAACTCAGGAACAGGTAAGTTTTCAAGCCTATGATATAACGCTATTTCCCTCAGTTCATCGCTGCGAAATCCATAGGATTTTCGGACTGTCAGTTTCGCTTTGTTCTTGAAGCCCTCAACGATTCCGGACGAGTACTCTTTTTTCGCCCGGAAATAGTTAAGAATAAGCTCCTTGTGTTCCCGGATTGTTCGTGCAAACTTTTTCAATTCCGGCAAACGGCGATGTTGCACCACATCACGTGTCCATTGGTCAATAATTCTGCTTAGCCCCCAGGCCTGGTCAACTGTGCATCCAGAAAAATCCTTGTTGCGGATTTTTCTGTTTCTGGTATGTGTGCTGGTATGCATGTTTCCGCAGGTGTCCGTTGGCAAGATATATATTCTTGAAATTATGTTTTTTCTTTATCCTGAAGGATATGTTATGACTTTTCCTATTGATTTATCATCCTATACACCCCTTACGTTCAGCCCTGCGCAGAAGGGCCTGAGTGATGAACAACGAGACGCATTGCTCAAGAACATCAATTTGGTGCGCGATGCCATTGTGTTTTTTACAGCCCTGGCAAATACTAAAGGCCTTGGAGGGCATACTGGTGGAGCATACGATATTGTACCGGAACTGCTCATTGTGGACGGATTTATCCGTGGATCGGAAAGCTGTTACCCTGTGTTTTTTGATGAGGCAGGACATCGGGTAGCTGCCCAATATATCATGGCTGCGCTTAACGGACACAACACCATCGAGTCTTTGTTGCATTATCGTGAATTTGGGCAGGGATTGTATGGGCACCCTGAGAGAAACGAGAAGAACGGCATCTTTTTCAGCTCAGGTCGTTTGGGGCACTTGTGGAGTTATGTTAACGGTATTGCTGAGGCCAATCCTGAAAAAACCGTGTTTATGTTTGGCAGCGACGGCTCACAGCAGGAAGGGGATGATGCGGAAGCGGCCCGCTACGCTGTGGCGCGCAACCTAAATATCATATTGCTCATTGATGACAATGATGTGACCATTGCCGGTCATCCTACGGAATATATGCAGGGGTACGATGTGTGTGCAACTCTAGAGGGACATCGTGTGCCGGTGCGCGAGTGCGCCGGGGAAGATGTTGACACCCTCTTTACACATATCCAAGAAGCTCTTGTTGGTCAGGGACCAGCGGCAGTTGTTTGCAAACGGCTGATGGCCGTGGGCGTGCCCGGTATTGAGGGCCTATCTAAGGGACATGATGTTGTTCCTGTCGATATGGCTGTCGAGTACCTCAAGAGCAGGGGGCATGCTGCCGCTGTGGCAATGCTGGAGTTGGGAACGGCAAAACAGGCGAAACCGGTCTTTCTTGGAAGTAGTGCTGAGACTGGTAAGAACAGGGATGCATTTGGGAAGATAGTCTGCGAGATCCTGGAAGGGATTGATGATCCTCAAGCAGATGTTCTTGTCGTTGATAGCGATCTGGAGGGCTCATGCGGACTCCATCATATCCGTAAAAAATTTCCCCAGGTCTATGTACATGGCGGCATTATGGAGCGCAATAATTTTTCTGTTGCCGCAGGTTTTGGTGCGGAAAGGGGGAAGCAGGGTATCTTTGGGACATTTTCGGCTTTTCAGGAAATGATTATCTCCGAGATAACCATGGCTCGGCTGAATAACGCCAATGTGCTCGCCCATTTTTCCCACTCCGGTGTGGATGATATGGCCGATAATACCTGTCATTTTGGGATTAATAATTTTTTTGCGGATAATGGCCTGGTAGAGCATGATACCACACGACTGTATTTTCCGGCTGACCCTCTGCAGCTTGATGCTATTCTCAAGACCGTCTTCCATGATCCGGGGTTGCGGTTTATCTACTCGACTAGATCTGCAACGCCTTTTATCCTGAATACAGCTGGAGAGAAACTCTATGGCAAAGGATATACGTTTAGGCCTGATAAGGATGAGGTGGTGCGCGAGGGAAGCGCTGGATATATCATCTCCTACGGTGAAATGTTGTATCGTTGCCTGCACGTTGTTGAAGAACTGAACCAGGAAGGTGTCCATGTGGGCCTGATTAACAAGCCGGTCCTCAACATTGTCGACGAGGAAATGCTGGCCAGAGTAGGGTCGAGTCCTGCTGTCCTGGTGGTGGAGACCCAGAATGTTAAAACCGGCTTAGGGAGTCGTCTTGGCTCTCAGCTTCTTGAGCGTGGCTTGACCCCTGCATATGGGTGTATGGGCACCTGGAAAGATGGAGCCGGTGGATTGTCGGAGCAGATCCCATACCAAGGTATGGGACTCGATGACATCAAAAAGAAGGTGCTAGGGCTGATGAAAAATCCTGGCTAGAGGGCAGCATCGACCGAGATGAGCGTCAAGAAGACCCATCTCGGTCGTGGCAAGGATGATGGGGCAAGACCTTGTCTGGATTAGGGATGTGGCTGGTTGGCCGCTACGTATTCGATCATTTGGTCCGGGGTGACGATGGGGTTGATGGACGCTCTCAAGGCAACCAAGTCCCGGCGCCAGGTCATCAATACCCGGAAGAAAGCATCAGGCATGCCTTTTTCCTTGGAAAATTCCGTTAAGGACATATCGATACGCGCCACCAGGTTGTCGACGTAGAGCGAAAATTGTTTGGTATAGGTTTCTTTGGGGTAGTCTTTCTCGATGAGTTCGGAAAATAATCTTTTCAGATCCTGATATTTAGGGATGCGTCCGATGGGGGTCCAGATGGATTCCACTTTGCCCTTGTGCATTAACGCCATGATGCGCATCCAGACCTTGGTGTCCTTCTTTTCACCGATAAGACCGTCCGGCTCGCCAGGAGCGAGGCTGCCCCGTCCGCTTTTGTGCAGCCAGTAGTTCACCTGGAAGCCGGAGGGAAGATGTTTGGGATCAATGTTTGGATTTTCGCCAAAGGCTTTGTAGTGGCTGATGTATTCTGCCAACGGTCCAGGAAAGAATGCTTCGTTGGCATAAGGTGAACGCTTTTCACTGCCGTCCGCGCCGATCTCAGTTGCCGTGGTGGCTGAACGGATAATGGCACCGTGGACAACGGTGTTCATCCAGTCGTGGGCCATAACGATAGTGGGCATAGTCGTATAGTCTCGACCACCAAAAAGCAGGCCGCTTATCTTCACCCCGTTTGGGTCTTCGTTTACCGGATCATAGTTGTCCAAGGTGTCCAGACTTATGGTAAAACGAGCATTTTTATGAGAGGCTTGGGTTCCAGACAGGGATGTCCAGTCTCCCAGATAGTTTATACCTTTGGCAGGAAAAGGTCTCCCCATGCCGTTCCAATAGGGGGTGGCATCTGATATGAGCAGGTTAGAGAAAATGACTTCATGTCCTTCCTTCTCAAGCACTTTCATGGTGTCAGGATCATCCATATGGTTGACTCCCTCAATGATACCAAACATGCCTTTTTCCGGATTGACCGCACGTACCTCACCAGTGGCCTTGTCAATGAAGATTTTTGCAAGGTCGTCTCCCACAAGATGGGTCCCGGTCATTGCTGTCCCTGTTTTGCCGCATCCCGACGGATAGGCACCGCCGAAATAGATAACCTCGTCGTCCACCTGGAAGCCGGATATGAACATATGTTCATCAAGCCGTTCGCCAAAATGATTACGAATGTTGTTTATGTTGGCAAAACGGTGATTGATTTTTTTGGGAGCAATGGAGTTGCCGGCATACTGGTTGTTACTGCTATAGGAACGGAAACGTTCGATATCCATATAAATGCGTCTGTTTTGCAGGTCTGCTGAGACATTGGTTTCTGTCAGGCGACCGGCACTGTGATAGTTGACGAACATGTAACCTTTTTCAGCAACATCGGCGGAGAATATTTCGGGTGTCAACATCCGGTAAAGTAAATATTCGCTATGGGTGACATAATAGGAGTCCGTCACCTGCAGAGTGGGGTCCGAGACCTCGCAATTAACTGGGCCCCGGGAGATAAAAGAGATAATCATCTCCTTTTTTTGCATGATGTCGGTAATGATGTTACGGGCTTCTACCACGCCGGCATGCAGTTCCTCCTTTTTTTGCAAAGAGGATATTTCGGTATCAGTATAGGCCAGATATTTTGTATTGGCGGTATCTCGGCCCTGATCGTTGGGACCGTCGAAGTGGCAGGTATGGTTTTCTATTGCCAGCTTGAATTCTTCACCGGTTTCTACTGCTTTTGCACGAATGTAGGCAATGTCTTCTGGAGAGCCTGTGTTTATGAATATGGTCGCAGGACTCATGCGGGTTGCACCGTTGTAAATGGGTACCAACACATCATAACTGCATTGCATCATTTTTTTTTGGTTGGCAGTATCCATGAGGCTTGTGAGATAGGTTTGCATCATCTTCAGCCTGGAGATATCTACTTCCTGTGGGTGACGGGCATGCTCGTTGAAATAATTTTCCATGGTCGTTGTGTAATATGGTTGAAGAAAGAAAGAGTTGTCAAGTGATCCGAGGTCATGGTACCACCTGGACAGCAGGTGGCCCCATTCTGTTTAAAGGGGTTATATATAAACTGTCTTGAATTTAACTTAAAAACTGCATCAAAACAACTTATATAGTGGCCTTTATCTTTTTTTTCACCTGGGCGGTGCAGAGTGATTGTGGCCCCTGCCCAGCAGACGGCAGACCAGAGGCATGTGTATCTGTCGAGAGGACACCATGTTGTGCCGTTTGAATCGTTCATGGTGTTTTCTTCATCTGCAAGGTATCTCCAACCGTACCCTTTGACCGGTCAGCCTGCCTGGTCAAGAGCACTGTGCACCGGGAGGCTTGTGGAAAAATGCCCGGCCTGTATAAGCATCGGACTGCCCTGTATTTGCCTATTTTTGAACGGGTATGGATTCAGAGAAAGATAAAAAAGGAGAAAATCCTTGACCTTGCCAAAGAAAGAACAGTCACTGTACATTTGTCGTCAATGCGGCTTTGAAAGCAGAAAGTGGCTTGGCCAGTGTCCAGATTGCTCATCCTGGGATGCCCTGGAAGAGCAGAAGCGTTCTCTGGGGGCCTCTGTAAGGCGCACTATTGACACTCCGGTTCCCATAATCAGTGATGTTGCTGCTGCAAGCGAGCGCCTGGTCACTTCCATTGGCGAGTTGGACCGTGTCCTTGGCGGGGGCATTGTCCCAGGTTCTCTGGTGCTTATCGGAGGGGATCCCGGCATTGGAAAATCGACGCTGATTCTCCAACTGCTTGCAGCTGTCAGTATGTCGGGGGAGAGAAAAGACAAGGTCCTGTACGTCACGGGTGAGGAATCTCGGCGTCAGATTCAATTGCGGGCGCAGAGACTGGGCGTACACTCCCCCTCGCTGTATGTCTCAACGGAAAACTGTGTGGAAACAATTACCCGGATGGCTGTGGACATGCGTCCGCTTTTGTTGGCCATTGATTCTATCCAGACCATGTACAGTGAAACGGTAGCTTCTGCCCCGGGTTCCGTTACTCAGGTTAGAGAAGGGGCTGCCCGATTGCTTGAGCTGGCAAAATCGCGGAATATATCTGTCCTGCTTGTTGGTCATGTCACCAAAGACGGAGCCATTGCTGGCCCCAGGGTGCTTGAACATATGGTTGATACGGTCTTGTATTTTGAAGGGGACAGAGGGCAGGTTTTCCGCATTCTGCGGACAGTGAAAAACCGGTTCGGAGCAACCAATGAAATTGGAGTGTTTGAGATGAAGGAGAAGGGCTTGGCCGAGGTGCAAAATCCTTCAGCTCTTTTTCTGGCAGAGCGTCCTGTCAATGTTCCAGGATCTGTGGTCATGCCAAGTATAGAAGGGAGTCGGCCTATCCTGGTGGAAGTGCAGGCTCTGGTCAGCAGGTCAAGCCCTGGTAGTGCGAGGCGAACAGCCATTGGGGCAGACCCGCAGAGATTGGCTTTGCTGACCGCGGTTTTAGAAAAAAAATTAGGGCTCACCTTATATGATCAGGATATTTTTCTGAATATAGCAGGGGGGATACGAATTGATGAACCGGCACTTGACCTGGGGATGGTGGTGGCCTTACTGTCCAGCTTTTTTGAAAAGATCGTCAAACCGACTACAGTGGTCTGCGGGGAAGTAGGATTGGCGGGAGAGGTACGGGCTGTTGGCCACATGGATATGCGAATCAGGGAGTCTGCCAGACTGGGATTTGCCAAGTTTCTTGTCCCGGCATCCTCAGTACAGCAGGTACGCGAGGAGGATAGAAAAGATATGGAACTTGTGGGCGTGCGCACGGTCAGCGACATGGCCGATTACCTGTTTGTATAGGGGGCCGTGTTGTCTGACTAGAATACAGGGCGATGTCCGTCAACAAGCAGAACAGGTATCCTGCGCTCAAGAAATTCTGCCGCTGACCCTACCTTGCAGGAGATTTGGGGAAGATGGTTTCTTCAATTGCTGATAAAGAGTTTGTAGAGATAGTCTTTTCGAGCTGGAAAATAAAGCAGGCGTCTTAACGCGGGTTTTTCACCAGTTCAGATGGTGCCAGATGTGAAGTTTTTGACAGTGAACAGGTAAGAGCAGATTCCCAGAGCCCGACTTTTACAATTCGGTATCTGATAGAGCTTTAACTGTCTTAAATTTTCTAAATCTTTGATCTCGACCAGGTGAAGAACCTGTCACTGACTCATTGTACCATTTGGCAGCCTACGGCTTTCAACAAGGGACCAGTAACGGTGCTCTTGGTCCTCTTTGTAACGTTTTTTCCCTCGTAAAACATGACCGACGGTTGTTCAATATTTGCTGCCAAAATATTGTTGAATTTGGTATCCTGACTACCATCTCGGTACGCACCACTATACCCTCGGTGAACCATTTGAAAAATGGTTGTTTGTCCGGTTGTCAAGGATACTGGACAATATTCGGAGGGGATAGAGGATTGGTTTGAAGTCATGTACGCTATATCTTTTAACCACAGGTATGCCGTATGGCGAGAAAGAAAAATAAAAAGAACTCCCGCGCCAAAAGGGGAGATGCCTGGGCACAGTTTTCCTCCGCTGAAATGTTGAACAGGGGCAAACAGTATCTTGAGCAGTCGAAGTTTAAAGACGCGATTACCTGTTGCAAAAAGGTTCTTAAAAACAAGGACTCCGTTGATGAGACGGTTCTGCTCTCCTTGCTGGAGAAAGCATACACGGGGAGGATCAGGGAATTGGCTGGCAAGGGCATGCTCAAGGAGGCCTTTGTTCTGCTTGGGAACATGGTCCGTTCCTGCCCAGGAAAATCGACGGCCGCTCTCCGTTTGACTTTGCTCGTACGGAGCGGTCAGTATGTTGAAGTGGCCAGGGAGTACCAGCGTTGCAAGGACAACCTGACCACGGAGCAGCGGCAACGCATGGAGGTCCTGCTCGGAGCCTTTCTTTTGCAGGGTGAGATGCTGTCCGCTGAGCAGGTCGACCTTGATGCCCGTCTTCTGCAGGAACTGCCTCTAGCCCAGGAGGCTGTTCGCTTGTTTAGCAGCCAGGAGGCCGATGCCTTGCGCCAGGTCCTCGGCAAGATTTCCTTTCGTTCTCCGTTTAAGGACCTGCGGCTGCTGTTGGCAGGCGCTACTCTGCTGGACAAGGCCCCGGATAAAGCCAGGGAGATGCTGTCTAAAATTGTTCCAGATTCACCCTATTTCTTTCTTGCTTCTGGTTTTTTGACGCGAGATCTTGCTCCGAAAGATGTCCTGGCTGAGCTGCGCGCTCTCCCTAAAAAAAAGCAGCAGGCGGTGCGGCAGCAATATGCGATAGCACCGAAAACGTTTGCAGCTTTGCAGGAGCTTGCCATTGGGAAAGAGAAGCCTGAAGCCATGTTGGTGTTCATCCAGCGCTATAAGTCTCTTTTTTCGGAAAGTAAATGGTTGTTATTGCATAACAATATTCTTGTTCATCTTGGGAGGAAAGGGGCGCGTATTCTCTCTAAAGCGAAGCTTCCCCTGGCTGAAAAAAGTCGTTTGATGGCATTGCTGGCTCAGCAGAATGGAGACAATCTTGTCGCTTTGGACTTCTGGGAGGAGTATCTGGAGAGCAGACAGGGGGGAGGAACCCCGGGCAGCAAGGAACAAGCCCTTGTCCTGCGTTATATGGCTACGCTTATTACTTCGGAAATAGATTATTTTACCCCGGACAGTGCTTATGATCTGCTCAGGGAATCACTGGAGCATGATCCCTTGCATGCTGAAACCTGGCTTGAGGTAGCCCGGTTGGAGAAGAAGAGGTCTTCCAAGAAGCAGTATTACGCCACTCTCAACGAAGCCGTTCGCCACCTGCCGGATAATGTTAATATCCTCCTGGTCGTCATGCAGGCCGCTGCTGAACGGGGAGCCTTTAAGAAGGCTGCCAGGTTTGCACAGAAGATTCTGGACCTTGACCCGATTAATACCGGGGCCCAGGATTTTGTGGTTGCCTCCCATCTTGATCATGGCCGCAAGCTGGCTTTGCAGAAGAAATGGCATCTTGCGGAAAAAGAGCTTCTGGCTGCCGGAACCAGAGTGAAATCCATTCGTTTTCGTGGCCGGAATTATATTGGGCTTGGCATGGTGCGCCTGTTGCAAAGGCAGGAGCAGGGGTTGGAGGATATTCGTGTCGGCCAGGAGGAAAATGGCAGTGCCCTTTTGGGATCACTGCTGACTTCTCTGGAAGCCAGGCTTTATCAGGTCCCTCGGAAGTGGCGGGATCGGTTTGACAGAGAGTTGAAACAGGCCGCAGCGCAGTCTACGCTGAGCCGGCAGGAAAGTCTGCGGATTTTTTCCTGGCTTTCCCTGTTTCCTGAAAAGCAACAGGTGTCCCTGCGCCAGGCCTGCCAGGAACTGACCCGATATTTTTCCCGGGTGGCGGACCTTGATTGGGATGCGAAGGAGGGACTCTCCTTGTGCAGGAAACTGGCGGAATTGGATATGCATGCTGCCGTGCTCAAGTGCGCCCGCAACCTGGGAAAAAAATATCCTGCCAGGGATGAATTCACGGTGTGGCAGATGGTCGCCGGACATTTGAAAAGGCAAGACAACTTTGGGGGGCAGGAACGCAGGAAGATCGTTGTGTTGTTCGATGCCTTGGCAGACGCTGGCCAATATGATTTTGTTGACGATATCATGGAATTCCTGGGCAAGAGAGGACTGTTTGTCTCTGCTATGGGCTCTGTACCAGATTTCTTGGATGAGGAGGGTTTTGGAGAGGATGATTTCTTGAATGAGGTGTTTAAGATGCCCGATTCTGGGCCGGAATCCAAAGCAGAACAAGGACGACAGGAGAGACCAAAGATCGAATCCTTGATAGGGCGGCAGCTCAGCCTTTTTGGAGAGGATACATGAAAACCCCGTATGAAATTCTCGAGATTTCCGAGCAGGCGAGTGACGAGCAGGTGAAGCAGGCGTACTTGGCCATGGTGCGCCGGTACCCTCCAGAGCTGAAGCCGCATATGTTCCAGAAAATTTTTTCGGCCTATGACTTGATCAGCAGCGAAGAGAAGCGGTTGGCTTACAGGTTGTTCCACAGCCAAATGCCCTCCCCGGAGGATATTGCCGAACACTTACTCGGCACACCAGAACCCTTGTCCTGCTCTTCGCCCCAGGCGTTTACCTTTGAACTGGGCAAGGCAATCTCTACGTATTGCAGTCGGTTTGAGCTGTAATTTGTCCCGCAATATATCCACCGCATTCCATCCCTGAACGAGGCTGCTGGAGCAGGGCGTGCCAGGGGGACTGGGGGATGACAGTCACACATTGACCCATGGATGAAGCAAAAAAACACACGTTGCGTCAACAATTCAACGCCTATTTGGAGATCATGGAGGATGCTCCGGTTGTGCCAGATGAGCAGATCGACCTGATGCATCTTTTTCGGGAATTATCCGGTTTGAGAAATGAGGTTCGCCTGGAGTCCCGGCAACTGAAAAGAGCTTTGGATGATTTTCGTGAGGCCTTTACAGCCCTGGATAACGGACAGCAGGAGTTGGTCACCTCGTTGAAGAGAGGTGCTGTAAAGAGTCAGGCGTCGAATGATTCAGATAAAAGCGTTCAGATTTTGGGATTGATTGATCTCTATGACCGTATTCTCGCCGCGCTGCGGCAGACGTTGCCCGAACCGGGGCTGCTGGCGAGGCTCCTCGGAGCGGACCGTCGGTACAGGCAGTGGGACCGGGGATATCGTCAGGGCCAGGAAATGGTGCTCAAGCGTATAGAGTCGCTGCTGGCAGAGGACGGTGTGACAGTCATGGATGTATTGCACAAACCGTTTGATCCTCAGCTGATGGAGGCTGTGGATGTGATGTTCGAAAAGGGGCAGAAGGAGGGGGTGGTACTTGAAGAGCAGCGCACCGGGTTTCTGATTGGGGATAGGGTGCTGCGTACCGCTGAAGTTGTTGTGAATAAAAAAGGCAGAATTACATGACAGACATAATTCTTGGTATTGATCTGGGGACAACGAATTCAGAGGTTGCCCTGTACAAAGATGGGCAAATTACGGTTATTGAAGGACCGGATGGTAAGCTGTTCCCTTCGTATGTGGGACTCGATGATCAGGATAACCTGTTGGTTGGAGGCACAGCCAGGAATCAGTTTGTCCTGTACCCAGAGCGAACCATAAAGTCGATTAAGCGGCTCATGGGGAGCAGTGACCCTGTCATCATGGGGAAGAACAGCTATCTGCCACAGGAAATTTCGGCCATGATCCTCACCCACCTTAAACAGGCGGCGGAACAATATCTTGGCTGCAAAGTAGAAAAGGCGGTTATCACTGTTCCGGCCTTTTTTTCCGATCAGCAGCGTCGTGCGACCCGGGAGGCAGGAGAGATAGCTGGTCTAGATGTGGTCAAGATGATCAACGAACCTACTGCGGCCACTCTGGTGTACGAATCCAACCATAGCAGCAGTAAAAAAGTCCTGGTCTATGACCTTGGCGGCGGCACCTTTGATGTTTCCATAGTGAAATTTCAGGAGGGCGTAATTGAGGTGGTGGCCAGCCACGGTAACAATGAGCTTGGGGGTGATGATTTCGATGCGCTGGTGGAAGACTGGATTGTCAAACAATTGCAGGAGGATGGCATCAAGGAAATCTCCCGACAGGCCAAGGCACGGATACGGCGTGCTGCGGAAGAAGCTAAAAAAGTGCTCTCTGCCAACCCTTTTGCCCTGGTAGAAGAGGAGTATTTGCTTGAAAAGGACAGTGTACCCTATAATCTCAGGCTGGAGTTGGAGCGGGCCCTTTTTGAGGAAATGATTAGGCCGCTGGTTAATGAGACTCTCGACAGCGTGCATGTGGTGCTCAAGGATGCCGGTTTGACCGCCTCGGAGATTGACGATGTCCTGCTGGTAGGGGGATCGACCAATATCCCTTTGATCCAGAGTACGTTGGAGCAGGTTTTCAAACGGGCTCCGCGACGAGAGGTGGATCCTGATCTGTGCGTGGCATCGGGGGCTGCCTTACAGGCAGCCGTCCTCAGTGGAGAACAGATCAGTGCCATCTTGGTGGATGTCACCCCATACACCTTTGGCATCAGGGCCATCGGTGAGCTGGACGGCGAATATGTCACCAATTTGTTTGTCCCTCTTATCAAAAAGAATTCGCCTGTCCCGATTACTCGAAGCGAGGTTTTCTATACGTCGTATGATAACCAGGAGAAAGTGGAGATATGTGTGTATCAGGGAGAGGAAAAAAATGCCCTGGACAACCTGGAAGTCGGCAGATTTATGGTAGAAGGTCTGGAAAAATGTCCGGTAAACAGTGAAATCATAGCGACCTTTTCCTTGAATACCGATGGCATCCTCCACGTCAGTGCTCAGGAAAAGGCCACCGGGCTGACCAAATCTATTACCATTGACAATGTCCTGGCAGAGGATGTAAGTGCCAATCTGGCCAATGCCAGAGACCGTATTAAGAAACTTTTTGTCGAGGATACAATCGATCTTCCGGATAATAAGGAGGTTGCAGCCACAGGGGAGGCAACAGAACCAGAGCCTTCGGTATTGCAAAAGAAAGCCCTCGCCTTGATTGAAAAGGCCCATCTTGTCATGGATACGGCTCCTGATGATGACCGTGAGGATCTGGTGGACTTGACAGAGAGCCTGACCACGGCGATGGCTGAAAACAATGCCGTTCGTATGGAAGAAGTCATGGAAGAGCTTTCGGAGATCATCTTTTTTCTGGAGTCGTGATCCATGGATCGCTGTCCCTTTTGCAGGGCACGTCTCAAAACCGGGTTTGCCTGCGGTCGGTGCGGAGCTGATCTCGGCACCCTTTATCGTATCAGGACCCAGGCGCAAGAGCATGCCCTAAAGTCTGTGCAGAATCTGCTTGCAGGAAATAGGCAGGGGGCAGTGACCTCTGCCCGAGCAGCTCTATTTCTTGATGCCACGGAATTTAATCAGGCGCTGATGGGTTTTATCCTATCAGCCATTGGGGAAAGAAACCAGTGAGGTACCTCCCCCCATAGTAGAGTTGAGCTGGTGTCGTTCTGTATATATTGGGGCGTCCTTCTTATCCCGAAATCCTCATGAACATGTTGGAACCATTTGAGACTGTTCAAGAAAAGTGCATGCCTCTGTTTTCCTCTTATCTCTTAAATAAGGTTTCTTTCCCTGAGATAATCCGTAACGACAAGGGCTTTGCTCCAGGCCAGGGTTCCACCCATACTCACCGCGACCGAACAGGTTTCGAATATTTCCGCTGGGGTCGCTCCAAGATCAAGGGCTTTGGAGGTCTGGGAGATCATGCAATCCCTGCAACCGGCATGGACGCTTACTGCAAGAGACATGAGCCGCTTGGTTTTTAGGTCCAGAACGCCGTCTTTATACACAGCGTCCTTAACAGAGCCGTAATAAGCTTTGGTTAATTCCGGCATCTGTTCTGTCGATATATCAAAGAGTTGCCACATTTTTTCTTCGTACATTCGTATCGAATCGTTCATTATGCCTCATCCTTGGAACATGTTTGTTTTTGGAGAACTACGAAACTTTTACGAACTGAGAATGCTCCCTAGCCCGCATTTCTCATAAGACTAAAGCAAAAAGGCCATAAATGTTGTAAATTATAGTGTTAACAATACGATAACTCTAACAACAAAAATGGCCTATG
>PDWJ01003307.1_pt1 | contig 15581 bp, 17 predicted proteins | sample 1430881 | NCBI WGS metagenome assembly PDWJ01 (sample SAMN01162460, study PRJNA174530) | Oral metagenome, whole genome shotgun sequencing project. | biome: Marine environment; feature: Marine mammal; material: Swab sample of the gingival sulcus; isolation source: swab sample of gingival sulcus... | reverse complement strand
GCCCAAATTATACAAAACCTGTGCGTCCTTGGGGTCTTTTTTATGTTTTTCTTCCAGTTCCGCAATCCATGCTTTTTTATCAAATTTTTGTTCCATTTTTCCCTCTGTTGGTTCTATACTATCCGTGCCAATACGCTTCTATGTCCAATCCTGCTTTTTTTAACTGTTCGTTGTACCACAAAGCAAAATCAAACATAGCAAGAAATTTATCGTCTTTGTTGACCATACCCATTGCAAATTCAAAAGCACCCTGCCCGTAAGCATTGCTGTAACTTTTTTCTCTTGATTGATACAAAAAATCTCGCAACAAATCTTTTGTTGTTCGTTTTGTTGCGTCCATGCGAATTTCAATCGGGTGCTTGGGTTCTTGAAAAGGCTCCCATTTATCATACCCAACGCGGTCGATAAACTTTTTCCGCCGCGGCGAAAGAGCTTCATAAATCTGTCGTTTCCGTTCGCTCGCCTTTTCTGTCAAATCTTCCATCATTTTACTTATCCTTATTTTGCGATGCCGTTACGCCAAGATATTCAGCCGTATATTCCGTAAGCAAAGCAGCGGAAACAGGAACAAGCAGCTGCCCTAATTCACTGTAACGGCTCCCAATACCTTCCGCTAAAGCCGAACTGATTTGCTCCAGCCGTCCTTGAATTTTTTCCAAATGAACGGTCGGATATGCTCCACCGGCTTGAAATCCCGACAACCCACAAGTATGACTGACGCCTGCAATATTCACGGGAATCCCGTACAGCCGACAAGTAATCGGACGACAATCGTACAAAACACAACAATCGTTATCGTCCAAAAGCGGACAACGAATGCGAATCTCGGCTGCCTTTTGCAAAAGCGTATCTTCGCTCGCACCGCTACTCGCTTTTTTCCCCATTTCCCGCTTGATTTTATAGACTTGCCTGTCGGCAAAATCGGCTCGTTTCAAAATCTCGTTTCGCTGCGATTCGCCAAGCTGCAAAAATTTATAATTTAAATAAAGCGCCTCAACCAAAAACAAATCAAACACGGCATGGCAACAAGAAGAACAACCGGACTGACAAACCACTTCATCAGAAAATTGTCCGGCGACCTGAGAAAAAATAGCATCCACACCGCCAACCAACTTTTCGTATTCGACAAAATATTCTTCAAAATGAAGGGACATGCCTTCAATCTCCTTATTTCTCTATACACAAAGGAAAAGTTATTTTTCATAAAAAAGAAAAAAATGCAAGGAAGGGAAAAGAAAAACAAAATTGAAAGGAAAAAAGTTTTGCCCGACTCCCCAAAAGAAGTCGGGCAAAAAAGATTACATTTCTTCGACAGTGATAGCGTCAGCTTCACAAACTTCAATACAAGATTCACAGCCCAAGCAGCTGTCCTGCTCGACAGGTTCTGATTTGCCGTCTTGCATTTCGTAAACCTCTACCGGACAAATATCTACACATTCGCCGCAACCAACACACTTTTCTTCATCAACAGTAACACTGTAACCCATTTTAAACCTCCATAAAGTTCTTTTTTATACCAAAAAATTTGCGTATAGTTGCGTGTTTACATTGTGTCAAGATGTTTCATGAAAAAAGGACGGAAAGTTGCACCAAAAAAACAAGTTTCATGCATACATAAGTTGTCAATGATAAGTAATATACAAAGGCTACTTACTCATTTTGCTCTTTTTTCTTATAACACAAAAAAAAAGACCCTTGCGGGTCTTTTTTATTTATTTTGCGGCTTCCAGTTTTACATCAATGGCAACCTTATATAATACGGTCAGAATAAAAAATCCCGTTGCATATATCCCCAAACTTACTCCAAGTTCAAGCATTGTGGGAACATATTCAACTATTTCGCCTAAAGGTGAAGGCGTAAATCCGCCGGCAATCATACCCAACCCTTTATCAATCCATGCAGCAATAAAGATAAACACACATGCTATAATCAGCATATTGTGATTTTCTCTGTTGGAAGGAAAAAGTAAAATACCAATTCCGACTACTGCCAAGAACATTGAAGTCCACATCCACGGCACATAAATCGAATGCCCTTCCAAACCGACGAACAAATATTCCAAATGATGAATATGAGACGGAATCTGACTGTACGAAACAGTAAAAACTTCGCAAAGCAGGAAAAATAAATTTAAACACATGGCATAAACAACAGTCTTCGCCAAAGTCTTGATTGCTTCCTGTCCCGGGTCAAACTTCGTAACAGTCCGCACGACATAGCACAACAAAATCAAAAAAGCCGGACCTGCCGCAAACGCCGAAGCCAAAAAGCGAGCAGCCAAAACAGCCGTCAGCCAATACCCGCGACCGGGCAAACCGGCATACAAAAAGGCAGTAACCGTATGAATACTCACAGCCCACGGCACGGACAAATAAATAAAAAATTTAATCCATTGCGGCGGAGCAATCTGTTTGCGTTCCGCTTCCAAAGTAATCCAACCGACAAAAATATTTAAAAAGAGATACCCGTTTAAAACAATCATATCCCAAAACAAAATCGAATTGGGAGTCGGATGAAAAATCATATTCATCAACCGCTGCGGCGAACCGAGGTCTGCAATGATAAACATCAAGCACAGGCAAATCATTGCGACCGCCAAAAATTCGCCCAAAATCAAAACCCGACCATACACCTCGTAATGATGCAGATATTTCGGGATAACCATCATAACCGCAGAAGCTGCCACACCGACCAAAAAAGTGAACTGGGCGATATAAAAACCCCAAGAAACATCACGGCTCATTCCCGTAATCGTCAGCCCGTCCTGCAACTGAAATACATAACAAATCGCACCGACCAGCATACCCAAAGAGAGCAAACCCAGCCAGCCCCAATAGTATTTACTTCCTTTTAACGCCTTTTCAAGCATAGCTCTCTCCTATATCAAATAATAAACACAAGGTTCGGTTCCAAGTCCCGGAGTCCGACGAATGGAATAACGAGAACTCAAAATTTTGCGAACATCAGAATTCGGGTCGTCCAAATCACCAAAAAGCAATGCACCATCAGAAACTTCCACGCAGGCGGGGAGTTTCCCCTCAGCCAAACGCTCCGCACAAAACTCACATTTTTCCACAACACCTTTGGTTCGGCTCGGAAAATCAGTTGTGAGGTCTTTTATATACGGACGCGGATTTTGGAAGTTAAAACTTCTGGAACCGTACGGACAAGCCGCCATACAATAACGACAACCGATACAACGATGAAAATCCATCATAACGATACCGTCTTCCCGTTGAAAAGTCGCCTTTGTCGGACAAACACGCACACAGGGCGGATTATCGCAGTGGTTACACAAAGCCAGAAAAGATTTTCCCCCTAAATCGTCCAAATATTTATGCGTCTGTTCGGGAAACAAATGATCAAACTTGACTTCCCAAATCCATTTAAGACCTTGTTTTCCTTCAATATTCGGAACATTATGAATCGAATGACAGGTAGAAACACATTTTTGCATAATTTCCGGTGTCAATTTTTTACAATCAACAACCATCGCCCAACGACGGGCATACAAACCTTTTTCATTTTTAGGGACAGCATGCCTGCTGGCAAAAAGCATTCCTTCGGCATGAACCTTGCCTGAAGACAAAAATCCTCCCGGACGCACGCCCCAACCAATTGCCGCTAAACTTGCGAGTTTCAAAAAATGTCTTCTGCTACGCATTATTTGCCCTCCTTCGGTGTCGGGGCGACATGACAATCCCAACAATACGGCTTCACGGAAACCGAATTATGACAGCGGTCGCAAAACGCTTCTTTATTGTCGTGGCAATCCATACAAGTCTTCGTCAAACTCATTTGATAAGTTTTGCCTGTTTCTTTGTTCGTATATTCATGAATGCCGTCTCGAACGCATTGGTCTCGCCAGTCATTCAATAATTGCATATGCTCCTTTCGCATCCATTCCGCCGAACGCACGCAGGCAGTTTGATTTTTCGGCATTTCCAATTTCGGACGAATATACGCCGCATTGCCGACATTATACCAAAAAGGAAAGGTCATAAAAACAACAAATACAAACAGTCCAAGTCCAATCGATACTTTCTCGAACATTATTCATCCTCCTTTCCCGGAAGCGGTTCACCACGCAAATCGGTTTCCCGTTCCTGCTCGCCGGGCATAACAAGTGCATTACCAACCAGCTCATGCAACCCTGTTACCTGCACATCAGGAACCCAATAATTCATCAAGTTCGGCAAGACCGCTCTATCTATGGCACAAACACAACCGAGCATATTGACTCCGTGCCGGTCGTGCACATACTTAACAGCATTGGCTCTGGGTAAACCGCCCATCATACGCAGCTCGTCGTTTTCACCTGCATTCAATCCTGCACCACCGCCACAGCAAAAAGTCTTTTCCCGAATTGTGCCTTCCGGCATTTCAAAAAAGTTATTACAGACATTTTTGACGATATAGCGAGGTTCTTCCAGCATTCCCATTCCGCGAGCTGGATTACAGGAGTCGTGCCAAGTCAAACGAACATTGTCATTGCGGCTCTTATCTAAATTTAATTTACCGTGCTTAATCAAATCAGCCGTAAATTCGCAGATATGAATCATCTTGGTCGAACGGGCATTTTCAAACACCGTTCCGGTTATCGGCGAAACAGGCGTTTCCATATTTGCACTTTGGAAATCGGCACCGTTAAGCGTATCCATATATTGGTGAATGACACGCCACATATGTCCGCACTCACCGCCGATAATCCATTTTACACCCAAACGGTCAGCTTCCATATACATCTTGGAATTAAGCCGTTTCATCGTTTCATGCGAAGTAAAAAAACCGAAGTTTCCACCCTCGGAAGCGTAAGTTGACCAAGTAACATCAAGCCCGTACTCCCGTTTCAGATATTCAAAAAGCAACAAATATCCCATACAGGTATATGTTCCGGGGTCGGCAAAGACATCACCGGACGGCGTGATGAACAGAATATCCGCACCTTTTTTATTAAAGGACGGCTCAGGACGAATACCCGTAATTTCCTCAAGGTCATCGCAGAAAAAATCAATCATATCCTTAAAAGCGTGCGGCTGAATACCGAGATGGTTTCCGGTGCGATAACAGTTGGCAGCCGGAGTCGCAATCCAGTCAATATTGAGTCCAATCAAATTCAAAAGCTCACGCCCCATAATCGTAATTTCTGCGGTATCGATACCGTACGGGCAAAAAACAGAACAACGGCGGCATTCCGAACACTGAAAGAAATAGTACCACCATTCTTTCAAAACATCTAAAGTCAGTTTTCGACCACCAACGAATTTGCCCAAAATCTTACCGGCAAGAGTAAATTCTCCCCGATAAACAGAACGCAACAGTTCCGCTCGCAAAACCGGCATATTTCGAGGGTCGCCCGAACCGATAAAATAATGACATTTGTCGGCACATGCTCCGCAGCGTACGCAAACGTCCATAAAAATCTTGAACGAACGGAATTTGTCGATGCGTTCGCGAATACCGTTTAACAAAATCTCCTGCCAATTTTCCGGCAATTTCCAATCCTCTTCCAAAGGATTCCACGCTCTGGCGTTTGGCAGTCCAATATATTCGACACTCTTAGGATTGGAGGCATAACAATAACGCCCCTCTTTAATATTGAGCGGCAAATCCATCCAATCCTTATACGGCGGAATATGATTAACTTTGCTCAATATTTCTGATTCAGGAAGGTTAGACATTTTCGACCTCCTCCTTCTTTTCAAGCGGTTTATCAACGGGCAAACCGGCTTCTACCATTCTTTCTCTAAATTCGTCCTCATATTCGGCGTAAGTATGATATTGGACATTTTGATACTGCCAAGGACTGACATGGCGATATTTCCGCGTACTGGCGACCATATTCCGTGTCGGACTCAAAAAAACTCCACCCATATGCATCAGCTTGCTCATCGGGAAATATGCAAGAAGCACACAAACCAAAAACAAATGGATATAAAAAATAACCCCGATACCCTCAGGAATAACAGGCTGAAAAGTTACCAGACCCATCGCCAACTCTTTAATACCGATAATATCTACGCGAATACAATACCGCATCAACATTCCGGTAATGCCGATAGACAAAATCAAAAAAAGCGGAAAAAAATCATTTACCAAAGATATATAGCGAACCTGCGGAATGACAACGCGACGCAAAAACAAAAAAGTTACGGCACCGACAAAAAGCATATCCGTTACATACAACGCCGGCACGCCAAGCTGCAAAATACCGTCGAGTTTATCCAAAAGTTCCACCCCAAAAGGAACAGGCTCGGTAAAAAACCGCATATGCCGAACGGCAATAACCAAAAAAGAATAATGAAACGCCAGTCCCCCCAGCCACAACCATTTGCTGGAGCTGAACCGCAAAGTCGGACCATCGCCGTTATAGTCGATTTTGGTATTGCGAAATAACGAACGGAAGCACAAAATCTCCAAAGCCATTCTTCCGATAACCCACGGCTTGGAACTCGGATTTTCCAATTTTTCCTGTTTAATCCACGGCAGCGACTCCTGCTGACCGCAAGTCGTAGGAATTGCAAAAGGAACGGCAGACCTTGCCCAGTTAAGCACCCGACAGCAAAAACCGACAACAAACATAAAAACAGCAAGATACGGAACAATCACTCCAAACAAAAAATGAAGTCCGCCCGCTCCTGCCCCCAATAATGCTATCAGGATAAGAACGAAAACAAGAAACAAAGAGTGTAACGCTTTCATAACCTTTACCTTGTTGAGATTACAGCAACACTAAACAAATTGCCTATTTTTCACTCTCGTCCGCATCGACCAATAACCTGTTTTTTTCAAGCAATCGATGCGTACGGTCATAAAGAGAATTTGCCTTGTGCTGCCAAAGAGTTTCCCGACACGCCATATATTGATCAAAAGCCAAAAGCAAAAGCTGCTCCAACTTTTTGTCCATTTTTTCGTCAAAACCGTCTTCACCGAGTCTTGTTTTGACAATTTTTTTAATCACAAAAAAAGGTGCAAGTGCCTGCGACGGCAAAAACCCCTGCACCGCCCGAATACGAACAATTCCGTCCAAAGCATCTTTGCCGCCGACAATTTCTTCTTCGCCGACCAGCAAATCAAACAAAGCGGCAATACTTTTTTTAAAAGTACTGCCGACAGGATTACTAAATTCGTTTGTTCCTTTTCCAAAAAACTTTCCGCCTTCTGCCGGATACGAATCAAGCAACGCCTGCACCCAGTCGTCAATAATTCGCTCCCGTTGCTGCGAAGGTATTGCCTTTGAATCCATTTATACCAACCTAAAATACAAAATTCTTTTGTCCGTACGCTTAAATCACACTCAAAATCCCGTCAAGTACCAAAGAAAAATAAACATTCTTCATATATGCCTACTTAGAAAAAATAAGCTAACTTTTCCCTGTTTTGCCTAAAATTCAAGATGATTAACCGTTCTCGGAAAAGGCAAGACATCGCGAATATTGCCAATTCCGGTTACCAGCATCAAAAGCCGCTCAAATCCAAGCCCGAAACCGGCATGGGGAATCGAACCGTACCGCCGCAAATCCGTATACCACCAATATTCATCAAGGTTCATTTTCTGCTCGACCAAACGCTGCTCCAAAACGCTAAGCCTCTCCTCTCTTTGGCTACCGCCAATCAGTTCGCCGATTCTGGGAACTAAAATATCAACAGCCGCAACGGTTTTGCCGTCATCGTTAAGCCGCATATAAAAAGCCTTGATGTCCTTAGGATAATCATAGACGGCAACGGGTTGGGCGAAATGTTTTTCTGTCAAATAGCGTTCATGTTCGGTTTGCAAATCAAGCCCGAACTGCACGGGATACTCAAATTTTTCTTTTGCCGCCGACAAAATTTTAATCGCCTCTGCATACGAAATACGAACAAATTTGCTTTCAGCGATATTTTCAAGCGTTCGGCGCAAATCCTTGTCAACAAAATTCGCAAACAAGGCAAAATCTTCCTCACATTTATCAAGCACAAAACGAATCATGGACACAACCAAATCCTCGCCAAGGTCGATAATGTCATGCAAATCGGCAAAAGCCATTTCCGGCTCAACCATCCAAAACTCCGCTGCATGCCGAGCGGTATTGGAATTTTCCGCCCGAAAAGTCGGACCGAAAGTATAAACATTACCAATGGCACACGCCAAACATTCCGCACTGAGCTGCCCAGAAACCGTGAGCGCCGCCTGCTTGCCAAAAAAATCTTGACTCAAATCCGCTACGCCGTTTTTAACCGCCACCTTGTCGGGGCTAAGAGTTGTTACCCGAAACATCTCGCCCGCCCCCTCGCAATCCGACCCCGTAATGAGCGGCGAATGCAGATAAAAAAAGTCGCGACTATTAAAATATTCATGAATGGCAAATGCCAGCCGAGAGCGGATACGGTTTAACGCTCCGTATTTATTCGTTCGCGGTCGCAAATGAGCAATCGTGCGTAAAAACTCGTCGCTGTGCCGTTTTTTTTGCAGCGGAAAACTCTCGTCCGCCTCGCCCAAAATACCCACTTCGCGAGCCTGAATTTCCCATTTTTGCCCTTTCCCCGGCGAAGCAACCAGCTTGCCGCTAACGCAAACCGCTGCACCTGTCGAAATATTTTCAAGCGAGCAACCGCTTTTCCCGCTCACCAGCACCTGCATATTTTTAAGACACGAACCGTCATTTATTTCCAAAAAAGAAAAATCTTTGGAGTCCCGTTTTGTCCGCACCCAACCCATAATTGTAACGGTTTCCATTTCTTGCGTGGCTGCCAAAACTTTTGCAATCCGCATTCTTTCCATTTTTTCCTCCCAAAAGTAAAAATTTACAACATTGTCAGCGGGTCAGGGTCAAAAAGAACCCGCACGGTTTTATCCTTCCGAAAAAGATGTTGCACCCGTAAATAAAGCGAACGAATATCTTGCCAATTATGAGCCTTGACCAGGCACTGAAACCGCAAACGCCCACCAAGCATCGCAAGCGGCGACGGCACCGGTCCCAAAATTTGCAAATTTGCCGTATTTCCGAGCCGCAGTGCCTCGGCAAAACGCTTTTGAAACGCCTCACCGTTTTTGCTGGAAACAGGAAAACTCATACGAATTAACGCCAAACAAGTAAACGGCGGATAAGAAAATTGCCTGCGAAGCGAAAGTTCTTGCTTGTAAAAACCAAAGTAATTATTTTCCCGAATATATTGCCAGCAATAATGTTCTGGGTTGCGGGTTTGAATCATCACCCTGCCTTTTTTTCCGCCTCGCCCTGCCCGACCTGCGACCTGCACCAAAAGCTGAAAAGTCCGCTCAGTTCCACGATAATCGGGAACATTTAGTCCCATATCGCCGTCCACAACCAGAACCAGCGTTACATCAGGAAAATCATGCCCTTTGCTGAGCATCTGCGTTCCGATTAAAACCTGTGCCTGCTTTTTGCCGAAACTGTCCAAAATATCTTCAATCTGCCCTTTTCGCCGAGTCGTATCCCTATCGAGTCGCAAAACCCCTGTTTTTTCGGGCAAATGTTCTTTCAGATATTCTTCCAATTTTTCCGTTCCCTCACCGGACGGAGAGCAGGTCAAACCGCCGCACACAGGGCAGGCTGAGGGGAAAAACACACTGAAACCGCAATAATGACAAACAAGCCGTTGACGTTTTTTATGATAAGTCAAAGTAATTTGGCAATGCGGACAGGAATAAGGATTTGCACACGCCTGACAATACACAATCGGAGCGTAGCCCCGACGGTTGTGCATAATCATCACCTGCTCGCCCCGCTCCAAACATTCTTTTAAAGCCTGATGACAAGGACGGGAAAAAATGCCGCCAAAAATCGGCTCCTGCACTTTCAAATCAACGATTTCGATTTCAGGCAAACTTCTGTCCGCCACCCGTTCAGGCATTTGTACCATTTCAATCTTGCCTGTTTGGGCGGCAAAAAAAGTTTTAATGTCAGGCGTTGCAGAACCCAAAACCAGCGTCCCCCCCGTACGGGAAATGAGATACCACGCCAGTTCCTTCGCCTGATAAACCAGCCGTTCTTCCTGCTTAAAGGCACTGTCGTGTTCTTCGTCAAGAATAATCAAAGTCGGCTCAAACAAAGGCAAAAATAAAGCCGAACGGGTGCCGACAATGCACACGCCCCGAAGATTTGCCGCCGTGTCAAAAAATTTTTCTTTTGTCCGCACTCCTTGATTGCCGTGAAACAACAAGACCTTTTCTTCTCCCAGCACGCTACGGATACGAACAAAAAGCTGCAAAGCTATTGCGACTTCGGGAGCAAGCAAAAAAACATTTTCTCCCCGCTCAAGACTTGAGCGAATCATTTCCAAATAGACCCGTGTTTTGCCGCTGCCCGTTACGCCGTGTACCAAAAGCGTTTTACTTTTTTGCGAAAAATGAACGCGGGAAAATTCCTGCAAAACCTCCTGTTGCCGAGCGGTCAGAGGCTGCAAATTTGCATTTGGGATTTCACCCAAATCGTCCTCACTTTCTTCGCCCTGACATTCACCGACCAAGCCTTTTTTTTGCAACGCCCCAAGTGCAATTATGCCGCTGCTTCCAAGATTTTCCCTGATTTCACTTTTGGAAAGCACGCCCCTATCCCACAACAAATCAAGCAACTCACACTGGCGTTTGGCAGCAGGACGAATCGGCCACGGCGGCGAAAGCAAAACCTGAAAAAATTTCTCTTCCCGCCCAACAACAGGACGAACCTGCATTTTGCCGTCAATCCACAATTTCCCCAACGCATGCAACTTGTCCGAAGACAATTTTTGCAAATCGGCAGGTTTTAAGGATAGCGAGGCGGAATTTTGGGGCGTATCAAAAAACGGGAAATCGCATGCGGACAAATCAAAAACAAGAGAAGATTTTTTCCACGCAGGCGGAAAAATACTTGCAAGCACATAACCGAACGGCTTGGCTTGCCTTGTTCCCAAATCCTGCAAAAAATCCAGATAATCAGGCGGAAAAGACGGCGATTTTTGCACAGGCCACAAAATTTCTTTGTAAGCGATATTTTCCACCGGCGACAAATCTTTTTCCAGCAAAAAACCAATACGAAGACTTTTTCCCAAAGGCACAAGCACCCGTAAGCCGACTTGCCAAACGAAATCAGGCAGATAGGACGGACATTGATAAGTCAAGGTTGCATATGGCTGCCCCGGCAGCGTTACTCGCCAAAAAGAAGAAGCCATGCTTACCCGAAAAACAGTTGAAAATAAAAAAGATTAAATCAGACCTTTTGTCTGATTTTGCTGAATGCTGAAACTGGCACTGAAAAGATGATGAATAAAATCAACCTGTTCAAGAGCAATATGTTCGGGAACTCTAACCCGTGCAGGTGTAAAATTGATAATTCCCTTTATGCCGCCCTCAATCAAATGGTCGACCGCCCGTTGGGCGCGTTCCTGCGGCGTGGAAACAATGCCGATTTCGATATTCAATTCGGCAATTTTTTCTTTAACTTTTTGTGTACACAAAACATCAAGCCCTGCGATTTCTTCGCCAATTTTAAACGGGTCGCAATCAAAAGCCCCGACAATCAAATATCCGCGGCGGCGAAACATACGGGAACGCAAAAGAGCGCGTCCCAAATTGCCGACTCCGACCAAAGCGACATTCCAAACCCTGTCAACACTCAAAGACTGCTTAATCGCCGTACTCAAATCCTGCACATAATAACCGATTCCGCGTACGCCAAACTCACCGAAATAGGCAAGGTCTTTGCGAATTTGCGAAGAATTAACCTGACAAAGATGAGCCAATTCTTCGGAAGAAATAACCTTTTTCCCTTCCTGCAATAAATCGTCAAGAGCTTGGATATAAATGGAAAGGCGTTGAATAGTCGCTTGAGGGATATGGGAACTTTTCACAATTTACCTACAAAATTTACTGACAAAAAAAGCGGGGAGACGCGAAATCTCCCCGCCAAAGACAATTAGCCGACAAAAGGATTGGCAAAAAGCAAAATCAAGTTGACAACCAAGGCATAAATACCGAGGGACTCAATCATTGCCAAACCAATCAACATGGTAACAGTGATTTTACCGCTGGCTTCGGGATTGCGAGCAGTACCTTCACAAGCACCCTTCAAACCAAGTCCCTGACCAATACCACAACCGGCAGCGGCAATAGCCATACCAATAGCAGTTGCCAAAGAAGTCATGGCAATAACTTCGGAAGTCGCCTCAGCAGCAAAAGCGGCACCGGCAACAAACACCATTCCGACAGTCATCAACATTGTTGTTAAAACTTTACGCATAAAAACCTCCAAGTTAAATGTATTATAAAGTGGTCAAAACCATTTTCCCGAAACTAATGGGCTTCTTCAAATGCTTCTTTTAAATAAAGCATCGAAAGCATAAAAAATACAAACGCCTGAATAACATCTGCCAAAAGAAAAAGAAAATACATCGGAACGGTCGATATAATCGGAGCAAGTATAAAAAGCAAAGCCAAAACAATATCTTCACCCATAATATTACCGAACAAACGCAAAGAAAGCGAAAGCATTCTGGCAAAATGTCCGATAATTTCTATGGGCAGTATCATTGGCGACATCCACCAAACAGGTCCCATAAAATGTTTAATGTATTTAAATCCGTGCAATCTGATTCCCCAGTATTGATAATAAACAAAAATAAATACAGCCAAAGATGCCGTTGTATTTAAATTCGCAGTCGGAGCATCGCCGCCGGGAATCATACCGCCGATATTACAACATAAAATATAAACAAAAAGCGTGCATAAAACGGGAAAAACTTTACGACCGTTTTCTCCCATATTCAGCACGACAAAATCTTCCAACGAACCGATTAAAAATTCAAAAAAATTCTGTAGCCCCTTAGGAACAAGCGAAATTTTCTTGGTCGCCGCCATAGCCACAACAATCAAAATCGCCATAACCAGCCACGAATACAAAACCTGCTTGGCAATGAGACTTTGCCCGTCAGCACCGACCAAACCAAAAACTTTCATTGCCTCGTCCAAAAGAAGAACAGGGTGCAAACTAGCATCCATCTTTCTGCCTCCTTATATGTTTCCTTAAAAAAGTCATTCCGCCCCAAAGCGAAATACTCAAAACAACCGAACTCAAACCGACCAGCAAAGCAACAACCGACGCATCAAGCCAAACAATCAAAGCAACGACGATACATGCCAAAACAGCCAGCCGCAAATAAAAACTCAAAAGCAATATTGCAACAGCTCCCTTGCGAACAAAGATTAGATTTTGAATGAGCCGTGCCAAAAAATAAAAATTCACCGTTGCCAGCATCGTTGCCAAAAAACAATCTCTGACAAAAAACACGCCAAAAATCAAGCCGACCAAAGGCAAAAACAAGGCTACCCAAAATTGCAAACACAAAAGCTCCCGCACCTGTGCAAGCTGAAAACCCCGCCTGTATAAACCTTCGTCAATTCGCCGATTTATCGTTTTGAGAGCGTTCAATTTTTTTCAGTTCCCGAAACATATTCATAAAACCGGCTATGATGCCAAAAATCAAAAAAATCAGCGTAAACCACGGCTTTGTTGACAACCATTTATCAAGATAAATTCCCATAACCAGCCCAACCGCCGTTCCCGAAACGATGTGCAGCCCCATAATGGAAGCCGTACCCAAATCCTGCCAGTATTTTTTATCCGCTGTTTTTTTCTTCATCGCTTTTCAATCTATCGTGCAAACATTCACAATGTTTTTCTGGCTAGCACACAACAACGGGCAAAGTCAACGCAATTTTTGAAAACACCCCCCAACATTTCTCAAGCCAAATACATTTTTGCATACACAAAAAATCTGCTTTTTTGCACGCAAAATCAAAAAAACAAAAAAAATATTTTTTTGTGGCTTGACAAATTTTTTATCGTTCTCATTATTTGCTCCAGCGTTTTCAAGACCAATGATTTTGCCTTTTTCGGTTTTGCGATTGAGGCAACAAAAGGAGCAAAATGTGAACGAAGAAAAACCTAAACAAGACGAAACAAAAAACACGCTAGATGATTGCGAACAGGAATGCACGGATTGCAGTGAAGAAAACATAAGCGAAGAAAAAAGTCTGCAAGAACTGTTTGATGAAAAATGCAAACAACTCGAAGAAGAAAAAGAACATGTTTTGCGGATTATGGCGGAATCGGAAAACCTCAAAAAACGGCTGGAACGGGAAAAAGACCAGTTTTGCCGTTTTGCCACATCATCGCTGATTGACGAACTGCTGCCCGTACTCGACACGCTGGAAATGGCGGTAGAACACGGGGCAAAAGACCAAGCCTGTGCTTCGCTTTTAGAAGGCGTAAAAATGACACTGACCATGTTTTTTAAAGTTTTGGAAAAACAAGGCGTAGAGAGCATCGGCGAAGTAGGCGAAGAATTTGACCCGAACTTTCACGAAGCAATGGGACAAATGCAAAACGAAGAACTGGAAAACGACCGAATCGGCAGCCTTTTACAACGGGGCTACCGACAAAAAGACCGGTTGCTGCGACCGGCAAAAGTACTTGTCAACAAATTAGCCGACTAAAAAATCGGCACATTTTTAAGGAGAAAATATCATGGGAAAAATTATCGGAATCGACCTTGGAACAACCAATAGTTGTGTGTATGTCATGGAAGGCAAAGATGCCAAATGTATCACCAACCCCGAAGGCGGCAGAACGACCCCGTCAATCGTCGCTTTTACCAAAGAACGGCTGGTTGGCGAACCGGCAAAACGGCAAGCCGTTACCAACCCCGACAAAACTGTTTTTGCCGTCAAAAGATTGATGGGCAGACAGTTCAGCGACTCACAAATCTCGGGCTGGGCAAAACAAAGCCCATACAAAATCGTTGACGGGCAAGGCGGCGATGCCTATGTCCAAATTGACGATAAAAAATACAGCCCTGCTGAAATTTCCGCTATGATTTTGCAAAAACTCAAAAGCGACGCCGAAGCCTATTTGGGCGAAAAAGTAACCGAAGCCGTTATTACCGTTCCGGCATATTTTAACGACAGCCAGCGGCAAGCCACCAAAGACGCGGGACGCATCGCGGGTCTTGAGGTCAAACGAATCATCAACGAGCCGACAGCCGCTTCCCTTGCTTACGGAGCGGACAAAAAGGCAAACGAAAAAATCGCGGTTTTTGACTTGGGCGGCGGAACTTTTGATATTTCCATTTTGGAAGTCGGCGACAATGTTGTTGAAGTCCGTGCCACAAACGGCGATACCTTTCTTGGCGGCGAAGATTTTGATGCCAGAATTATCGACTATCTGGTTGCCGAATTTAAAAAAGAAAACGGCATCGACCTTTCTCAAGACAAAATGGCTCTCCAACGCCTGAAAGAAGCCGCTGAAAAAGCCAAAAAAGAACTGTCTTCGGCACTGGAAACCGACATCAATTTGCCGTTTATCACCGCCGACCAAAACGGCCCCAAACATATGAATTTAAAACTCACCAGAGCCAAATTGGAAACAATGGTCGAAGATTTGGTACAACGGGCAATCATTCCCTGCGAAAAAGCGCTCAAAGATGTTAATTTGCGTGCATCGGAAATCGACGAAGTTATTCTCGTTGGCGGAATGACCCGTATGCCGCTGGTGCAAAAAAAGGTTTCCGAATTTTTCGGAAAAGAAGTCAACAAAAGCGTCAA
>PDWJ01007982.1_pt1 | contig 15586 bp, 12 predicted proteins | sample 1430881 | NCBI WGS metagenome assembly PDWJ01 (sample SAMN01162460, study PRJNA174530) | Oral metagenome, whole genome shotgun sequencing project. | biome: Marine environment; feature: Marine mammal; material: Swab sample of the gingival sulcus; isolation source: swab sample of gingival sulcus... | reverse complement strand
AAGAAAAGATAGTTATCGGGCTAGCCCGATAACTATCTAATTAAATTAATTTGTATTTTTGTCCTATAAATCTGTAACGCTTATTCAGGACTAGTCATACATTTCCGGTGCATGGCACATACACCACCTATGCCAATAACCGATTTATTACCGGTTCGGCAGCGGCAGGAACGGCTTTAGCTGCCGGAAAGAAAACTTCTATCAATACCATCTGTATGAATGATGACCATTCAAAGAGCTACAAAAGTTTAGCGGAAATATTAAGAGACAAAGGTATGAAAATCGGGATTGTAACATCCGTTTCTATCGACCATGCCACACCGGCTGTATTCTATGCCCACCAACCTCACCGCAAAAACTATTATGACATTGCATTGGATTTACCCAAAAGCAATTTCAACTATTTTGCCGGAGGTGGTTTCCTTGACCCGGAGGGAAAGAAAAAAAACAAAATGACTGCTTTATCTAATGTTGGTATGGGGAAAGTGGAAAAAGATAAAAACAATACCCCAAACAACCTCCCAACGGCTTTTGAAGTAGCCAAAAAAAGTGGTTACAGATTTGTGAAAACAAAAGCAGATTTTGCTAAACTGAAAAAAGGCGATGATAAAATCATTGTGTTTGACCCTAAACCTGCAGGTGGCATGTCTTTACCCTATGTAATCGACCAAACTAAAGAGAACTTCACATTGGTGGATTACACCAAAAAAGGCATTGAGTTATTGGATAACCCAAACGGATTTTTCATGATGATTGAGGGTGGAAAAATCGATTGGGCTTGCCATGCAAATGACGCCGCTACAACGGTTCATGAAGTATTGCAATTTGATGATGCTGTAAAAGCTGCTTACAAATTTTACCAGAAGCATCCCAAAGAAACCTTAATTGTAATCTGTAGCGACCACGAAACCGGAGGACTTACACTTGGACATGCCTTAACTCATTATGAAACCTCTTATCAATTGCTGTCACAACAAAAAGTATCCGGAGCGGTTTTTACCGATTTAATGGAAGATATGAAAGTAACCTACGGTAAAAAATTATCATACAAACAGGTCTATCCTTTATTAAAAAAATTCTACGGATTAGACACCTCTGACGCATTAAAGCTCAATAAATATGAGGTTGAGGATATAAAACAAGCGATTTATGATTTCACACATTTATCGACCGACAAACGCTTAGAAAATCCACTTAAAGAATGTGCTTATGGAAACTATAATCCGGTTGCTACTGTTGCATCACGCATTTTAGCGCACAAAGCCGGCATTGATTGGACAACTTATTCTCATACTGCCCTCCCCTGCCCTGCCAGAGCCATTGGCATTGGAGATACTGCTTTTTTCGGGTATTATGACAACACGGCATTACCTTTAAAAATCATGAAAATGTTTAATAAATAGTATGATGTATTTAAACCATTAAGAAGTAAAAAGAAATTACAATAATCAGCACTTTAAAACAATATTCTAAAGTGCTGATTATTTTATTTATTAAATTCCTCCAAAACTTTATCTATCTCATTCCCTATTCTTGTAACTTCCTGAAAATATTGCTCTTCATTTTCAATCATCGATTTTATTATCATTGTATTATACGCTATTCTCAAATCACAATATTTCATCAATTTTTCATTTTGTATTACAAATTTTTCCGGCAAATTATCAATTCGATTCAAATCTTCTATAATACTTTTATTCTCTTCCCACAAAAAAATACTTTTCCTTAATTCCTCCAACACAACATCTTCATCAGCTGTATCCATAATATTATAAACTGCTAATGCATTAGCTTGATCCAAACACCATGAAACACACCTCCAGATTCCTTATGCTTATCTAGTTTTGCCCCCTGCTTTTTATCCACAATCATAAAAACAACAATCGTATAAAAAGTCGGAACCAACATATTGGGAATTTGATCTAACATCTCCTTAGGAATAGCCATATATCCCACCAGAAGTAAAGCCGTAAAAAAAATACTAATGATAAAAGCTTGCTTCCCCTTATCTGCTTGAGAAAAAGCCTCATAATTCTGTTTCATTAAATATCCTGCCGCAATAGGCCCTCCTATAAAAGTGGCAATAGCAATTGCTTTTTTGCTAAATAATTTTTTACCCATCATTTAGTCAATTAGAAATTAAATCTTCATAAGCATTTTTAATGTTCATGTTTGATACTTTCTTATCAGACACTTAAAAATCAAAGTTTTTCTTGCAAACAACACCTACAAAGCATAAATCTATCGAAAAGCTTATTCGATAATATATTTGGAGAAAACATTTAGGTTATCCCTGTATCTAAATCAGGAAAAAACACCCTAAAAATTGTTTATATAAAGAGGTTTACATTAGCCTGCTCTGCTTTCTCCATATAGGTAGCTACACCTCCTACACTTACCTCATCCAACAACTCTTCTCTAGATACACCCATCACATCCATAGACATTTGACAAGCCATAAATTCCACGCCATTATCAAGGGCTTGTTGACGCATCTCTTCCAAAGCATCTACACCTTTTTTCTTCATAATATAACGCATCATTTTGCCACCCATGCCCATCATATTCATTTTAGACAAGCCCAAACCTTTGGAGCTGCCGGGCAACATCATAGAAAACATTTTGGCAAAGAAATCTTTCTTAACCTTTGGTTTACGCTCTTTTTTAATGGCATTCAATCCCCAGAAAGTAAAGAACACAGTTACCTTTTGACCTGTGGCAGCAGCACCATTGGCCAATACAAAAGAAGCTAATACCTTGTCCAAATCGTCACTAAATACAATAAATGTTTTGCCTTTATCATCACAGGTAGATACTAATTTACATTCTTTAGACGACGATTTTTCTATGATTACATTGTGCTTGCCTTTTTCAGAATTTCTGGTAATAAATATATTTCCGGTACTGTTACACCAAGATTCTGCATCTCTTGCAAAGCCGGGATCGGTAGAAGTTACAGACACACGATGCCCGTCAGGCAAGTCGTCCATAGCTTTTTTAAGTTTTAAGATAGGACCCGGACATTGTAAACCACAAGCATCAATCTCAAGCACATTTTTCTCATCCGTAGAACGGTGATGATGAGTATGATGTCTATCATGTTCTACAGGCGACAACTCTTTAATAGGCGCCATAGCAGCACTATAGGTTTTGTAACCACCACTAATATTATACACCTTGTCAAAGCCACGGGCTTTTAAGATTTTGAGTGCTAAATAGCCACGCAAACCTATCGCACAATACACATATATAGTCTTGTCTTTTGGCACTTCGCCCAAACGATCACGCAATTCATCTAAAGGAATATTAATAGAACCTTGTATGCTACCCAACTCATTTTCATCTCGGGTACGCACGTCAAGCAATACGGTATTTTTTAAGTCCACATCACGTACATCACGCCATTTTACCACAGGCATAGTGCCATTGATAATATTCTGAGCTACATAACCCGCAATAGCAATAGGATCTTTGGCAGATGAAAAAGGCGGGGCATAAGTATGTTCTATTTGTAATAAATCGTAAATAGTACCACCATTCTTAATCACAAGTGCCGCTTGGTCTATACGTTTATCTATACCGTCAAAACCGACACCTTGTGCACCAAATAGCTTACCTGTCTTAGGGTCAAAAGTGAGCTTGAAACTTACCGGCAAAGAATTGGGATAATAACCTGCATGCGAACCGGAGTGTGTAGTAGAAGACTGGTAAGGAATACCCATTTGACGCAAACGCTTAGATGCCAAACCAGTAGAACCTACCGTGATATCAAACACTTTGGCAATGGAAGTACCAATAGCTCCTTCGTATTTAGTAGTATTACCAAATACCATATTATCTGCCACAATACGCCCTTGTCTATTGGCTGGATTGGCCAAATAATTAAGCCAAGGTTTACCTGTAACAGGATGTGGATATTCTATGGCATCACCTACTGCATAAATATCTTTTTCTGAAGTTTGAAGATATTCATCTACCCAAATACCGCCTGTTTCCCCTATTTTGAGCTTGGCATCCACTGCCAATTTAGTTTCGGGGCGCACCCCTATAGACAAGATAACAATATCTGCTTCTATGCTATTGCCATTTTTAAACCAAATGCGTGTACTATCTTGTTGACGTTCAAAAGCAGTTACTGTATTTTTTAGATACAACTGTATACCCATTTGCGACAAATGCTCATGCACTTGCGAAGCAATGGAATAATCTACAGGCGTCATTACCTGTTCTGCCATTTCTACTATGGCTACTTCAGCCCCTAAATGATGTAAGTTTTCAGCCATTTCCAAACCAATAAAACCGGCACCTATCACCACTGCCTTCTTTATATCATTAGAACGCACATAGCTTTTAATCTTATCGGTATCTACCACGTTACGCAATACAAAAATACCCTCTCCATTAATTCCTTTCAAAGGGGGTATGAGAGGATAAGCTCCGGGCGACAACAGTAACTTATCATAGCTTTCTGTGTATTCTACACCATCAGAAGTGCGTATAGCAATGGTTTTATCAGCAGGATTCACTTTTGTTACTTCGTGCTGCACACGCACATCTACATTAAAGCGTCCTCCAAAAGATTCAGGTGTTTGCACAAATAACTGATCTCTATCAGGGATAACATCACCAATATAATATGGCAATCCACAGTTGGCATAAGATATATTCTCACCTTTTTCAAGCAATATAATTTCAGCAAATTCATCAGCACGTCTTATACGTGCCGCAGCAGTAGCCCCTCCAGCCACACCACCTATTACAATATGTTTCATAGTTTTTTAGTTACAAGGAGTTCTTTTTGTTTAAACTTTAGTGTGTTTGACACTCCCTAAAATTAGAGAGATGAACAAGTTGCAAATATAAAATATTTAATAATACAATTGTAAAATGAACAGGGAAAACGTATTAAAACTTTAGTAGTTCCACCAAAAATTAATTATCCCACCCTAACAATTTTTTTCTTTTAATACCCATTTTACGTTCATTTATATTGAGATATTTTTTCAATTATAATAACATTATTCATGAATTTTTAACTGAGGTCACCAAAATAGCGTAATAAACAAAGCATTATATTTTTTACAATTAAAAATGTATCTTTGTAAAAATATAAAAAAAAATATCATGAATAAAAACAAGTTACTGTTAGCAGCAACAATTATATTAGTAACTTTTTTATTATCAATTTTTTACAAACTAAAACAGCCAAAACATAAAGGAGTCAAAACAAAGAAAGTTTTAATTATAGGGATAGATGGTTGTCGCCCTGATGCTTTAATGCAAGCACACACGCCTAATATTGACACATTAATAAAAAATGCCACCTATTCATTAGATGCTCTAACAAAACCCCCAACTATGAGTGCCACTGGATGGTCTTCTGTCCTAACCGGAGTTTGGGGCGATAAACATGGGGCTACCGATGGCAATAATTTCGGCAATACGCACTATGATAAATATCCTGATATTTTCAAATTTATTGAAGACCATGACCCTCATCTCAATACAGCATCTATGGTAGTTTGGCATCCTATAAATGATAAAATTGTAAGTCATGCTGATGTTGAAGAAAATTTTAATAAAGATACCGAAATGGTAGAGACGGTTAGAAAACGCTTAGAAAACAATGATGATGATGTAATGTTTATTCATTTTGATGATGTTGACCATGCCGGACATGAAAATGGTTTTAACACTTTAATTAAGCCTTACATGCAAAGCATAGAAACAACAGATATGCATATTGGTAAAATATTAAACAGTATACAGAAACGTCCAAACTTTAAAAATGAAGCTTGGTTAATTATGATTACACCTGACCATGGGGGCACCATAAAAGGTTCGCATGGAGGTTCATTACTTGAAGAACGAAATATATTCTTTATCGCCAGTGGAGACAAAGTTAACAACAAAAAAATTGAAAAAGTATATCATGAATCTACTAAAACATACGATTTCTCAAATACACCAAGAATTGTTGATGTGCCAGCAACAGTATTAGATTATTTGGACATACCCATTCCTGCTCATTATGATGGGCAATCAAGATTATAAAATAGAGGAACTCTCACAAAATAGACTAGAAAAAGATTGAAACACAAAAATTAACCCGAATTATTCATCACATAATTCGGGTTAAAAATTCATTACCTATTTATACGATTTAGTAGATATTTCCCGACCCAATTTATACTCTACTTCTTTGGTTAGTTTACCGGCAAGATTGTAGTGTTTCCATATACCGTCTTGCTCATCATTTTTATAATAACCTTCTTCATCAAGATTATTGGCTTCGTTATAAAATTTTGCAATCCCATTTTTAATACCATTTACAAAAGTGATTTCTGATAATAACCTTCCATCTCTTTCAGCATATCTTTTCCAAACTCCGGTTTTAAAGTCATCTTTATACTCACCTGATTCTACTTTAATACCCTTTTCATTGTACTCCTCTGCCAATCCATTTCTTTTGCCATGGGCATAGTTTTTCAGGTATTGCTTATTACCATTTTCAAAATAATGAATTTGCTGTTGCAACTGGTCTGCTTTAAACACCATTTTAGTTAACAAAACCCCATTCTGATTATAGTCTAACTTTTCGCCTTCCAACTTACCATTTTTCAATGTTTTCACAATACAAAGCTCCCCATTAGGATAATAACCTTTATGGGTATAACTCATATCGTCGGTATATTCACGTTCCCATTTTAATTTACCGTCTTCGTCTTTTTCTTCGGCATGTCCAAAATGCTCATCATCTTTATAATTCTCAATGATAATAGAATAGGTTTGATATTGAGGGTAAAACGCTTTCTTCCACCATTTACCATCTTTTTTACCATTTTTGTAATATTCTATGGTTCTAAGTTCTCCATCATCATCAAAATGTTCCCATTTACCATCTTCCTCACCATTTACAAATTGTCCTTTTCTACTCACAGAACCATCCTGATGATAGGTTATATATTTCCCATGGGCTTTTCCCTCTTTAAAATTCATTTTTTTGAGCATACGGCCATCATAATCGTAATCGATATTTTCACCGTGTTTCTTGCCTTGCTTAAAATGAATATCCATATAATTCCCTCTCGAATCGGCTATTTTATAATGCCCATCCAACATATTATTGTTATTATCTTTATAAAAAACATCCTTACCAAAACGTTGTATTTTTACGTCTTTTTCTTCTAATAAAGTTTGTCCGAAACCCATATTACCCATCAATAAGATAACTAAGGTTATAAATGTAATTTTTTTCATATCACTTATTTTTAATAATTATTTTTCTTTATTCTCATTATAAAATATATTGGCATTAAGCCTATCAATGTATATACTGTCTTGTATTTTAAAATAATTTCCATAAAATTCATTGATGATTATTTTATAATCTTTTCCTTCAAATATCAACGCCTTATTGTTTTCTTGCCTATTCTTATTCATGTCTAAATATTTAATAGCCATATTTTTCACAGGAACAAAAAAGGTTTGATTATCGACAAATATCTTAAGCGTATCTTTGGTGGCAACATAACGTAACCCCCACATATTCATATCATTCTCTTCGTATCTATAACCTATCGTTCTAAAAGTATTATAACTACCTATTTTTATGGGTGTTTGCTCCTGTACAGCATTAAATTGGATATATTCATAATCAAATGAAGACGAAATCCCATCCGTATCAACAGGCTCTATATCTATGTCAGATTCAAAACTCCAATAATTATCAGCTACCACATCTGTAAAAAACGACTGCACACTCTCTTTTCCAAAATGCTTATGCAGGTAGATCAAAACACTTTGAACCCTTTCTTGTTCTACCCTGTCCATTTTGGCAAATATGTTTTTAGCTTCTTCAAAAGATACTTTTTGAGGCAAAATAACCTCTACTTCATGAGTTAATGATGTTTTTGTGATATTGGCTACACCCCACCAACTTATTGAAGACACAATAGCCACTACAATGGGCGAAATCAAAATCCATTTAATACCACGTAATTTTGTAAAAAACAGATAAACATAAATACCATAAAACCAAATATTTAACAATAATATATAGGTTCTATTAATGGTAATACCATAATCACTAATACGCCTCACAATACCAACTGTCATTAAGGTGAGCAGTGGTAATATCAGCAATACAAGCCAACGAGAAATAGAATTAGCTGTTTTGTTGTTTTCTTGTTCGCGCAAAGGATACAATAATGTAATAACCAACAAACCGCCCAAAGCAAGTGCAGACACTAACCATGATACCCAACCGTTGGGCAATTCCCACATAAAAATTATTTTAAGCATATAGATATATAAGATACCCATATACACCGCCAAAATAGGTAAGAAAACATATAAAGCTAATACTCTTTGTATTGGAGTCCATTCAATATCATCATTATATTTCTCTGTTTTGTAAGGAATATGTGACAAAAAATAAATAGGCGACAATAAAACAAAACTCACAACAGCTAAATACATATACATATTGCTGTCTATAGAAATATAAAATAAACTCTCAATGGCAGCTAAGGCCAAGCTCAAACCACCAAACAAGATGAACCCAAAGAAATAAGCCACTACCATTTGGAAAAATGTGTGCTGTGAAAAATTCCAAAAAGAGTGATTTTTGTTTTTCCCCAAAAAATTAATAAAAAACATGGACAAAAAGATAGCGGCACTAATCACTCCAAGCTCCAACCCTTTCGCTATCTGTATATCCAATGGCTCATCAGGTAAAAAAACAATATAAATACCCCAAATAAGTATTGCCAAGAGTGAAATAAGATTAGTTTTTATATAATTAAAAATATCTTCTAACCACAATGTTATACTAATCCCAATAAATACACTCCCAGAGAAAAATAGCCAAACTTTATATGAAAACATATCATCGTTACCAGATTCTATCATTATAAAAAGCAATATAGCAAGTCCAACCAGGAATAACAAACTAATTGGAAAGCGTTGTATTAATAACAATAATTTTTCAGTAATTGATGTCATAGACAAGAAAGTATTCTTTCCTTGTTTTTTTGTTTGTTTAAAAATAGCAACAACAACTATAAGTAACAATATGGGGAATAGAAGGGTCATCATAATGTGCATTTATCCATATAAACAGTATAAAAAATGTGTTAATGCAACAATATCTTGCCACATCAACACATTATCGAGTTGTCAAATTAACTTAATTATCAAATCCATCAGTACAAACCACCTTTCCCGTAATCATATCGGCTGTAAAATCAAAGGTAAAATACGCCGATCCGGGTTCTACTCTGTTACCATATATGGTTGGAGAAGTATCTTTTTTCTTGGCTACCAACTTCAAACGGCAAGTTGACTTACTATCCAGAGACACCATATACAATATATCTTTGATATCAAATGCTATAAAATCAGGTGTTTTTTCAAGTATTAAAGATGTAGCCTTTTCTTTATATTCTATAATAGCATCTACATCCACATCCTTTATTTTCAATGGTTTAACATTTTCATATTCTTTGTCAAAAGGCGTTTCTGTAGTTATCACTTGATTGGTCATATACATATAGGTCAGCTGCTTTTCTACATTCTGCAAACTCGCTATTTCAAACAAACAACGTTTATAATTATCTGTAATAAGCCCCAAGGAAATAAATTCTGTATCCTCTCCAAAATTTTCTACCAAGAGTTTTTTTACTTCTACAAGTCCTTCTTTTTTACTCATTTCCAATGTTGGGGTAGAAATACCTCCACAAGCTGTAAAAAACAGCAATATAATACTGTATAAAAAATATTTCTGTAATTTCATCTGTTTATAATTTGTTTTTAGTTGTCAGATGGAACTCTCGATGAATTTAATCATTCTGATGTGTATATTTTAGAATGCTAAAATTCATGTTCGTTTCATCTGTTTATAATTTATTCTTGATAAATAACTTCACCTTGTTCATTGGCTACAAACTCAAACTCATAATAAGTCGTTACTATATTTCTACCTTCTCTGGTCGTTCCTTCGCCTTTTTTAGTTGCATTTAACACAAACTCTGTTTCCATTTCACCATTAGATTTGCTGCCTTGCTCAATGCTATATAGTTTAAAACCTTCAAACTCATCGGTATTTTCCTCAATAAAAGCAATAGCTTTATTTACAAGCTCTTGTACGTTATCAAAATTAAAATCACTGGCTTTTTTCAAGCGATTAGGTTTCTCTGCATCATTTTTTATACCATGAAAAGGTGATTTGCTCGGATCGCCCCAATTCGATAGATCTGCAATATAGGTTTGAAGATATACTTTGTTATTATCATAATAAAACACTTGTATCATACCCAACTTATCACTCAAATGGTCATCAGCTGTAATATCAATATGCAGCAAATTATCATTAGGGAAATGCGCAGCTACATTTTCCATAATAGCAGCTATATCTTCTGAATTACTAATTTTTTTACTTTTAAACGATGAACATCCCGTAAATACAGATACTATCATTACCATTATACTTAAAATAAATATATTTTTTTTCATTTTTAATTGATTTTTAATTTGTTAATAAATATTTTACGATTTTATGAATTGAATAAATCTTTCACATTCACATTTTTCTTTTGAGTTTCAGAAGCATATTGCCATTCATATTTTTTAAATCCTGTAATCCCGGCTATTATATTACTTGGAAACATACCAATTGCATCATTATAATTAGTAATACTTGAACTAATATAACGCCTACCGGCAGAGATTTGCTCTTCCACTTCATTAAGACTATATTGTAAATCACGAAATTGGTCGCTACTTTTCAACTCCGGATAACGCTCAACTTGTATCATTAAATTATCCAAAGCTTGTTTGGCTTGAGCTTCCTCTTGAGGATTTACATTACTTCTCATTTGTCTTAACATCGTAATTTGTGTCAACGTCTCTTTTTCAAATGTCATATATTTTTGAACAGCAGAAATCAGATTGGGTATCAAATCACTCCGTTTTATAAACAACGCATCAGTAGAAGAAATTGCGTTTTCAATTTGATTTCTTTTACTTACCAATTGATTGTAATAATACATTACCAACAACAGTAAAACTACGACTACGGATATAATTACATAAATGACCATATTATTTTTGGTTTTAAATTTATTTCTTCCAAATATTTACGTTTAATTTCAAATCATCTATCATGCGAAGCTGTTCACAAAGTACTTCATAAAACGCTATTACTTGTTCGTTTTTAGTGATTGATTTAAACATTGATATCTCAAAATTATTCTTAAAGTTATTATTGGCAATAGACACACGATTATTTCTAAACGAAATCATCAGTTTATTCTTTTTATCTGCCTTAGCCATATTTTTTATACGTTCCATGAGTGAAGTTGAAAGTATATAACGTGCCTCTACCTGACTGGTAGCATACACTTTAAACATTTTCATAAACTCAGGATCTTCCAATTGTACCTTTTCTCCTAAATTATCAAGATGCAAACTAGTATCGCTGGCATTATAAAATTTCCCATCCACATTTTTAGGGATAATATATACCTCTCCTTGCAGGGCCTTATTGAATTTAGCAATAAAAACCTGACCCGCAAAAACACTATCCGGACTTTCTCCTTCTTTCATAAATTTACGTTCTCTGCGCACTTGCAAATCACATAACTGAAAAGGCACACCACTATGTTTTCCGATAATTTGATCGTTTCCTCCAATATCATAATGCTTTTGCTCAAAAAAGCCCATCTCTAAAAACTCCGGCAAATTAATATGTCCATGCATAATATATCGGAATTTTGGATTGATATATTGTATCAACTTATTGAAAACTTTGGTCTTAAATTGTATATCAAAACTTTCTTCAACAGCCATACCTCTACGTGGACGTATAACTGTAAAATACATGATTAGGTAATAAACAACTGATAATCCCATAAAACCAATAATTAAGGTTTGAGGATTTAAACGAATTTTACCGGATGCTTGCATAAAATTAAAAGCAACAAATCCTACAGCAACCAAAATACTTGGCACCAAATATTTATAATATGTAGATTGTCCTTTTTTCCTACTGTTTTCAATATTATTGATTTCCTCCGATAATTCATTATCTACAAAACTACGAAAATCTTCAGTAGAATTTAGTTTAGAGGTTTCTGTTGTTGTAACCGTTTCACCATCATAAAGTTCATACCAAGCTTTACGCACGTCTTTACGATCCACACCACTTAAATAAGTCTTTAAATCAGGAATAAACGCCAAATTTATAGGCAACTTATAATTTTTATACTCCTGAGAAAATGTTACATTAATATAAGTAACCGGACTTAGCTTAATTTTTATTTTAAGCAAAGGAATAATAATCTTATATACTGTATTTTCAAATATATTGGATGCTACCTTACCCTCCTCTATTTTAGCAATAAAGGCTTCAATATCCTTAGGACGCTTAACCTGCTTCACAATATCATAGATAAAATAAATAATCAGTGAAGTAAATACAAGAGTCACTACCAATTTATAAGTATTGGCACTTGGATTTTTGGCCGAATCAAAAAGATTGACAACCCCTTGAAAATAAGCTATAGCTTGATTAAACGCAAAATAATATATCAAAGCAACGGCTACAATAATAGCCCCCACAGCCAAAGCATTGCGTATAATAGTGAGCTTTACATCTCTTTTGTGCTCAGCATACAACTGCTGTTTAATATCTTCTATTGTTATCATTTCTTCTTCTTAAAAAGTGCTGAAACTCCTACATTAAACTCTCGCTCTTCAAATTCGTACGCTTCTTTTAACGTGTTATAAACCTCGCTATAAAATTCTTCGGCATCTCCATAAATCATACCTATGATAAATGAACCTATGATTCCTGTTTCTCTATCTAAAAAGCGTAAGATTCCATTCAATTCTGCTCTCACAATACGAAAATGGAACTCTTCTTTACCTGCCTCGGTCTGATTAGCCGGCACATGGCTCAATGCAATACGCATACGATGATAACCATTTTTCTCAACAAATACATTGTCTTCTTTTTGTCCGGAAAACGCTTGCTTAGCAATATTGCCCTTTTGTTTAAAAGTTACTTTGTATTTATCTCCTACTTTTTTTTCAAGCAAATTCGATACCTCTTCGACATTTACCTTTTTATAACTCACATATTGAGTGTACTTTTTGTCTAATAAACCCATAATTTTTACTATTTATTAAATTTTAAACAAATATAAATAATGTATATCAAAGAAAATGCTAAAACATCAATTCAAAACAATTCGGTGTAAATTCTTATGATATGATTTCAAATCCGTTTTTTTCCCTATAAATTGAACTGTTGGGAATAAGATTTTACTAAATTTCGGGTTATATGATTTGTGAAATAAGATATATCCAAAACATATCTATATTTTACCTACATTTTCTTTTTTAATCCAAAATACGCATACAAATATTATGAGTATTCTACAATAAAAATTAAGCAATCGTAATCGGGATTTTTAGTTCCACTAATACACCATGAGTATTGGTATGATTTTTAATGGTTAAATTTGCCTGTTTTCCGGAAGATTTACTCAGCATAAGCAGATGTTCACGAATAATGTCTATACCATGCGATTTTTTTTGCTTATTTTCTTGTGGTTTCAATCCGCAACCATTATCACTAATACGCACAAACAAATAATCATGTTCATCCTCTATATGAATACGGATTTCTCCCTTATAATCAATATCTTTAAATCCATGAACAATGGTATTTTCCACAAAAGGTTGTAAGACAAGTGCCGGCAAATGAATATCATGTTTTGCTGCCTCAACATCAGGACTAAGTGTTATTTGCAACTCAAAATTAGACTTTCTTAGCTTTTGCATTTCCACATAAGCATTGAGCATTTCCAATTCTTTCTCTAAAGAAATTTGTGCATTTCTACTCAAATCCAAAACTTGTCTAAGCAATATAGAAAAGGATTTCAAATAGCGAATAGACATATCATTCTTATTTTGCCGAATAAGGCTTTGTATGGAAGCTAATGTGTTAAATATAAAATGTGGTTTAATTTGATTTTGCAATAGCTTTATTTTCACCATATTAGCTCTGTTTTCAAGTGCTAATTTACGTTTGTCGGATTGAGATTTCATATAGCCTAAAAAAGCCAACATGGTAAGCAATAACAAAACACTTACTATGATAATTAAATTCCGTTTTTGCAAACTTACTTCATATGCTCTTTTTACATTTGCTAACTCTTCTTCTTTTTGCTGTAAATCTATTACAGAAGCCAATTCATTAATATTCTTTTGTATTTCTTTATTATTAAATTTAGCTTGGAAGTGTAAAAAATTATCTACTGCATCTTGCGACCTTTTATAGTCCCCTCTACTCAAATGATAATCAATCAGATTGTTAAGAAGCAAAAGGGAATCTGAATCATCAAATCTACCCTTGTTGTCTATATATGTTTGTATTGCTTTCAACTGTTCATCAGCTTTCTTGTATTGCTTTTTCCGGCTATAAATACTCAATAAATTCAATTCATCAGATATCTGTTTACTTTTTAGTCTTTCAGAGACCTTTTGAATATATAATAAAGCCGAATCAATCTGTTTCGCATTATAATAATATTCTGCTGTAAAGTAATTAAAATTATCTATACCCACTTGAGACATCTCATCTCCTAAAACCTGTATTGCTTTATTTTTATAAAAATCTAAAGAGTCTTTATTCAAATTTTCTACAGCTGCAAACATTAAACATTTTACAGTATAAATATTAGCCCCCAATTCTTTATCTGTAGAATATTTTTGATATTTATCAATAGCCGCATCTACAAAAGCATTGGCCAAGTTTACTTGATTAAGGTATTTATTTGTAAGCGCAATCCGCATCAACATACTTCCCGCTGTAAAAACAGGCATTTTATAGATATCATATTTTTTTAACAACTCTCCTGCTTTATTGTAATAGTAAAGCGATTGATACAATTGATTCTTTTTTTTCAGAATATCGCCCAATAAATAATAAGCAGAAACCAACGTAGCATTTACTTGTCCTTTATTTTGTTTTATCGTGGCTTTATATGCAATAATTGCATCATCCAATTTATCTTGTTTATACAAAAAAATAGCACGATAAAGACTTACTTGTGCTTTATGCTGCCTATCCAAAGCTTGTAAAGACGATAAACTATCCAAATAATCTATTATATTTAGTTTTTGAGTTTTATACCGTTTTATACCACTTGTAATATAATCCTGAAACTCATCTTCAGACATTTTATTCAATTCTGCTCCTTTTTTCAACGTACAAGCAAACATGAAAAAAGAAATTATAAGTAAAAAAGAGATTAATTTTTTCATTTTTTTAGGTATTAATCAATTAGTAATTAATAATGAGTAATTAGCAATAATTTTTTTGGATTTAAAGCTCAAAAGTTTTCAAAACCTGTGAGGTCTTTGTATTCTTTGGTTTATTATCTATCTATTTTAGATGCAATACATTGCACTCTACATCGTGCTCTCGATATGGTTTTCGTTCCTCAAACCTACTACTAATGACAGTGTTTAATTAATATTCTGTATTTCAGTTATTTGAAGATTTAACTCTCCAGCT
>PDWJ01003488.1_pt1 | contig 15606 bp, 13 predicted proteins | sample 1430881 | NCBI WGS metagenome assembly PDWJ01 (sample SAMN01162460, study PRJNA174530) | Oral metagenome, whole genome shotgun sequencing project. | biome: Marine environment; feature: Marine mammal; material: Swab sample of the gingival sulcus; isolation source: swab sample of gingival sulcus... | reverse complement strand
CGATTTCTTCAATCCTTTGTTGAACGCAATGGACGCTGGGATCTGGACATCTACACCGAAGAAGCCAAGGAGCACATGCGTGGTATGGTCATAAGCGCCGCCCAAATGGATAATGCCGCTAAAACATACAGCCGCTGCGTTATTGAACATATAACCTATAACGAGGACAAGACCCTTGCAGTGTTAACGTATACCCTCAGCAACAGGGGCTGCGACCCATTCATGTATGAAAAGGGTGTGGATGGCAAATGGCGTATTGATTTAAAGACGGTCGGCACCAGCCTCGGGCATACCTTTGGCAATATCTGGTATGTCGATTTTCGCCGCTTTGAAAAATCGGGATTTGCAAAATACGATTTCGGTTTCAGACATTTTGATATCCGCAGACATGGTATAGATCGATTTGACCATCAAGGTATACCTTTTTACCGGAAATATGGCATGCAGGTTAGTTATATTACAGAGGGCTGTGTAATAAAAGAAATTCATGGGGAAGACAGTTTTATGGCACAGCAGGGGTTTCAGGTTGGTGATGTGATTCTGCAATGGGAAACGACTCATGTTCCTTATCGGGAACAACTTGCTCGACGCATGAATGGTGTTGCCCCGGGGCTGGACATCTATGTGCGGGCAAGGCGGGGAAAGACCTGTTTTGAAAAAATATTTAAAGCTCCTCCGCACCCGGCAAAAGGCGAATTGCGTTTTGGTGTAACATTTAATAGTCCAGGTCGTGACATGTTAATTGTTCACTATGTGGAACCAGATGCTACGGCAGACAGACTTGGTTTAAAAGAGGGTGATCTTATTGCTTCCTGGCAGGGCGTAGAAAATGCCGATGGCAGATTTGTCTATGACCTGGCTGATAAACTCCAGCCTGGAGATAAACTGACCGCCAAGGTGTATCGTGATGGTAACCTGATCAGCCTTACAACCACTGTCGGTGAAAAGCGAAAAATGGGAAAGGTGGAATAATATCCGCCCGTCCGTTTTTTCTTATGTGGTGTTTTTCGGATAAACATGCATCAAGGGAGGCACATTTTTACCCGCCAGTCAATGGTCTGCGGAATTATTCTGGGCACTATGAAAAACCTGGAAATTTCATCTCACTGTCCATTATACAAAAGATGCGGCTTATTGGGACTATATTACTGGGTTGCGGGCGTAATACCCACGTTAGAGGTTAAAAAATATCAAAGAGCTTTTGGGAGTATTCCCAAAAGCTCTTTGGCGTTTTGGCATTACGAAAAATGGGTATCCTGTTTTTTCCTGGATCCAATAATTTTTGCAGGGTTTCCAGCAACAATGGCGTAATCAGGAACATCTTTTGTTACAATTGAAGCGGCACCGACAACACAGCCCTGGCCAAGGGTTACCCCGTCTATAATTGTAGCTGAGGCACCAATCCAGCTGTTTTTTCCAATTGTGATAGACCCACGAGAGTAGATCCCCTGATACATGATCGGCCTGTCAAGTTCGTCCAGGTTGTAACGGGCCCCACCGATATAACAATTTCCCGCAATGAGTACATTATCTTCCAGAGTGATAGTGCTGATGGCGGAGATGATGACATGGGCACCAATATCACATTCTTTTCCAATAATTAGGGGGCCGGTTTTTGCCTGAATAACAGAACCTTTGCTTATGAGTGTCCTGTCTCCAATAGAGAGTGTACAATTTTCACCCGTGCCGCCGTCAAGTAGAGTCTGATCGTCTATTGCGACTTTTTCTCCAAGAGAAATATGTCCGGGAGTTCTGAGCATGATACCTTTGCCAAAGATAAGATCTTTTCCGCATGATTTAAAAAGAGAAGAGAGTACAAGTTTTCGCAGGAGATAACCAGCACCTCCACCAAGATCTGAAAAGCACAATTGTGCTATTTCAAATTTGCACAGCTGCAGCATAGTCGAATTTTTGCCAAGCACTTTTGTTCTGTACCTGGTTAAAGGATGTCCTCCTTGGTGCAATTTTTCCGTAAGTATTTCTTTTTTAACCGATTGTTTCTTTTTCATTGTTAACCGATTCGCCTTTTTATAACCAGCCATTATCCTTGTACCAGCGGGCCGATTCGATAATACCATCCCGGTTGGACCAGATTGGGGTATAGCCGAGGACTTCCTGCATCTTCCTGGTAGAAAAATTACGGTCTTTGGAATAGAAGGCAACCCTGCGCCTGTAGATTGGCGGCTCTATTTTGAATGGTCGACAGAGGATTTCGCAAATATCCCCAAGGAGAAAAAACGGGCCAATGGGAAGCCGTATTATGTTGAGCTTGTTGCTATATTCTTCTGCAATGATGGCTGCCATTTCTTCTAATCTGATTGGTTCAGAAGCACCTGCGATAAATGCTTCTCCCAAAGCATTCGGGGCCGTTGCAGCAAGAATTATGGCATTTGTCAAATCGTCTACGTGAACAAGGTGGTACCAGCATTTTCCTTTACCAAGGATTGGAAATATTTTGCCGGCAGCCATTTTAAACAGTTTCAGCAACCTTTTTTCGCCGGGGCCATAGATGGCGCACGGGCGGATAATTGTATAGGGAAACGGGGTGGTGGCTGCAAATTTTCTTAACCACTCTTCGGCTTCAACTTTTGTAGCCTGGTACCCGTCCCCTGGGCTGAACGGTGAGTTCTCATCTCCCGGCGGATTGGGGATATGACCATGCACTCCCATCGTAGAAATATGAACGAGGCGTTTGAATTGTGGATTTTTTTGTGCATTTTTGACAATGTGCTGTGTGGAGACGAGATGGACGTTCCGATAGTCCTGTTCTGTGCTTTTTGCCTCTCTGAAGGCTGCAGCCACATGAAAAACATACTCTACGCCCTCCATTGCTTTTTCCACTGTTCGGGCGTCAAAAACCTCACCTCTGAACCAGGTTACCGGCAATTTTTCAAATGGCGTTATATTGGAGCTGTTTCGTGCAATTGCACAAACGTCAAGATCTTGTTCAATGAGTTTTTCTACGAGTACTGTACCGGTAAAACCGGTGGCTCCCGTTACAAGCACCCTGGTACCTGGCGTAATCTGTTGTGTCATATCTGTTTTTTCTTTGTACCTCTACGAGCGGGGTACCTGTAAAATTTATGTTGCGGATTATGTTGCGATATGCAATGGAGGATTTTTATTTTCAGCATTTTTTTGCGGAAAATATTTTTCCTTTAATCCAATCATACAGTTCATCTACCCTCTTTTTATGTGCGCTGTACACATGGTTCTTCTCCACAAAATCCTGGCCATTTTTGCCAAGTTTTTCCCGCAGAGCCCGATCTTTTGCAAGTTTTACAATACCGGCTCCAAAATTTTCAGGGTCAGCCTCTGCGAGAAAGGCCTCCTCATCGCTTACGATTTGGGTGTGGGTATAGAGTTTGGTTAGAAGTACCGGTTTACCGGAATGGAGATAGGGAAAAATTTTCATGGGTGTGTTCACCCCTTTTATGCGCGGGGCGACCAAGATGTCAGCGTCGGCCAGATATTGGTCGAGTTGGTCAAAAGGGCGTGGTCCGAGGAAGTGGACATTTTCTCCGACACCAAGACGGATTGCCTTAGCTTTATAGTGCTCAATATCTTCAGGAATGCCACCAATAATTACAAGTTCTACATTCACATTTTCTTTTATTACATAAGGAAAACTTTCAATCAGCAGATCAACTCCCTGATAGACTTCAAGATTGCCGCAATAAAGCAGAACAAGACTGTCAGAACTTTTTTCTATTTCTTTTCTGATGCGCCCGGTTGGTGGCAGGTTCGGATATTGCAGCTGGGATATGTCGTGAAGGGTGATTGTCTTTTGAGATCCATTTTTTTCGCAAAGTTCCCGCAGGGCGTGGCAGACAGGGGCATTTGCCAAGGCTTTCTGCATTGCTTTTGCTTCACACCAGTTGAAAAACCTGGCAAGGGGCTCAAGTCTTTTGTTCTTTTCAACCAGCTGCTGCGCTATAGAAGAATCAATATCATAGACGTAAGGAATTTTGTAAATTTTTTTCATTAACATGGCGATGAAGACCGATTCTTCTCCTGCATGGATAAGATTGTAGCGGTTTTGATGCACCATTTTCCAGGTAGCAAAGAGCATGAAAAAATCAATAAACAGCTTTCTTAGCGAGAAACCGGGGCGGACTTCTTTCACGAAACTGCAAAAAGGTACGCGGTAAACGGTGACATCGGGTAGGTCAATCTCTTCACCTATGGGATAGACCAGCATATCGGTTTTCGTGTCATCTCTTTCTGAAAGGGCCCGTACGACGAGATGTACATCAATAGGAGTTCCCCTGTTAATAAAAAAAGGGTGAGGAGCGAGTATCAAGATGTGCAGTTTCTTGCTGTCTGTCGCATTCTTCATTTGTATTTCTTACTTTTAATTTATTTTTTCCTCTTTACTCTTCAAATCCGTCAGGATTGTTTTTATGCCAGTTCCAGGCTGTACAGATAATTTCTTCAAGTTGGTCAAATTCTGGTTTCCAGCCCAGTTCATCGATAATCAATTTCGCTGAGCCAACAAGGGCTGCCGGGTCGCCGGGTCGTCTGGCAGCATAGCTATGGGAGATTTTTTTGCCGCTGACTTTTTCGGCGGTGTTAATGATGTCGAGAATAGAATAACCGTTACCGTTACCGAGATTGTATTTTCTGCTTTCTCCGCCATCAAGCAGATGCAAAAGAGACAGGTAATGAGCTTGGGCAAGATCGACTATATGAATGTAATCACGGATACAGGTGCCGTCTGCGGTGGGGTAATCAGAGCCAAAGATGGTAAGTCTATCTCGTTGACCAAGTGCTGTCTTGAGCACCAGTGGGATAAGGTGGGTTTCTGGATCGTGGTCTTCCCCTATTTCTCCATTTGGGTCAGCCCCTGCCGCATTGAAGTAGCGTAGGCAGACAGATTTCATATTATTGGCTTGGTCCAGATCGTCAAGAATCTGTTCCATCATAAGTTTGGAGCGGCCATAGGGATTGATCGGCTTTTGCGGGAAATTTTCCAGCAGAGGAAGTTCTTCTGGCTCTCCGTATGTCGCACAGGAGGAAGAGAAGATAAAATTGAGAATATTGTGCTCTACCATTTCGGTAAGCAGGACAAGGGGCGCACCGATGTTGTTCTGGTAATACTTCAGCGGGGCTTCCATTGATTCGCCAACGTAGCAAAATGCGGCAAAATGCATCACCGCTTCTATGTTGTGGCAGGTAAAAATTTTTTTCAACAATTCTCTATCGGCCATATCTCCTTCATAAAAGGGCCCCCATTGAACTGCCTTGCGGTGGCCGTAACTGAGGTTGTCGAGAACTACCGGCTGCATACCCTTTTGGTGGAGATATTTGCACATATGGGAACCTATATACCCCGCACCTCCAACGACTAGAATTTCTTTCATATAAATTTTTCCTGTTGTGCCATTACTCTGGCCAGTTCTGCTTTTCTTTTTTCCTCCGGCCATTGTAGCAAACCGGCCATTTCTTTGGCAAGACTATTGAGAAGTTCCTGTGAAAGTTTTGCGGGAGTATCCGGAAAAATTCTGCGGAAAATGAGATCATCAAGACAAACGGCCATCTCTTCTTTCACGCAGTAGCGGGTAAGGGCTCTGTATAGCGCGTCATCTTTCAGAGGGCTGTTTTGCGTGCCTGTATAGGTATTGACAAACTCTGGTAAACCTGTGCCAAGAAGCTGGAAAAGAAATGCGCACTGGTTGTACGTAAGGTGTTTTTTGTATCTATCCCTGTAATGGAAAAACAGTGTTTCAGGCGGTTCAGCAGGGCTACCAGCGGGAAGATTGTTGAATGTGAGGGTGCTTGCAATTTTCCGAGCCGGAAAAAGTTTTGCAAGCGCCTTTTGCACCACATCAAAGGCGGTGGTAAATTTGACACCTACCACCTGAAAAATATCACCCTTGTCGCTATCTTCAAGATCTACAAGCTTGTAGTGGGGAAGAATGCGTTCTGAGGCATCACCTTTTCCCTCTCTTATTCCAGGGACATAACCAACATGACTGGATAAAATTTTAACGTCTTCAGGTTGTTGCTGGTGGTTGATTGCTCCTTGGGTCAGATTGTGGAACTCTTCCGCCGTTTTCCTGTAATTCTCAGAAGGTTCAGACGGGTCGTCGCAATCTTCCCAGTGGGTTCCCTCATTGGAATACCCTTTCCAAGGGACGATAAAAAGAAATCTGGAGCTTTTTTCGCCAGTTGAAACCTTGGTTGCAAAAGAGGTGGCGGAGTGGAACAAGGCCGGAACCACCAAATTGATTCCCCGGATCAGGGACAGCGGTGCCAGCTCTGTCCTGGTGCCTGTAGCTGCAAGGTTGGTTTGGAACCAGGAACCGGTACAGAGAGCCACCTTTTTGGCAGAGATTGTCTGCTCGGCCTGTTTCAGTTTGTCGTAGCATTTGAGCTCAAGGAGGGTATCGCTTTTTCTTGTTATGGCGGTGACTTTCATATAGTTGGCGGAAGGACAGCCAAGCTTTGCACTGCTCAGCAGAAGGGCAATGATAACCCGCTCCGGGTCTTCACATATTCCGTCGTACCAGAGAGCACCGCCGCGAATGTCTTCGTTTGCCATGTGTGGAAAACGTTGGGCAACCTCTTTTTTTGAGAGGATAGCCGGTTTTTTATGCAAGTTACGAGTGAGCTTTTTTCTACACACCAGTTTTTGCAAAGCCGCGTAGAGAAAAAAGGCGATACGAAACGCCTCGTTACCTTTCATCGTGTAGCCGGTTGTCGGCAGCATACAGGGAAGAGGCTTTACCAAGTGAGGGAAAAGGTGGTAGAATCGCTGTTTTTCCTTGATTGATTCCACTACACGCCTGATATCCATAGACTGAAGATAGCGCAAACCTCCATGGATTACCTTTTGAGAATTGGCGGAAGTGTGCCGGGTAAAATCATCTTTTTCAAGGAGGACAGCATCAAGACCGTTGAGAGCTGCCGTATATGCCATGGCGGCACCATAAATGCCGCCGCCGACAATAACCAGGTCGTGGACTTTTGGATCATTGTCCGGATTGTAACGTTTCATTGTCTATGAAAGGAAAATACTTTTGTTTTCTGTTCTGTTTTTCAGGAGAGTGTCAAAATATTCAATAGTTTTTACCAGCCCTTCTTCAAGTTTCACTTTTGGTGTCCAGTCAAGTTCGTTTTGGGCGAGGCTAATGTCTGGTTTTCGCTGTTTCGGATCATCTTGCGGCAGATCAACAAAAGAAAGTTCCGACCTGGAGTGAGTCATTTCAATGATGCGTTCGGCCAGTTCTTTAATGGTAAATTCTCCGGGATTTCCCATGTTCATAGGGCCTGTGAAGTTGTCATTGGCATTCATAAAACGAATCATAAGTTCGATGAGATCGTCAACATAACAGAACGACCTGGTCTGTGTCCCGTCACCATAGATCGTTATCGGTCGGTTTTGCAGGGCCTGAATAATGAAGTTCGATACCACCCGGCCATCGTTTGGATGCATGTTTGGCCCATAGGTATTGAATAGTCGGCCTACCCGAATGTTTACCTTGTGCTGTCTGTGGTAGTCAAAAAAGAGAGTTTCCGCACATCTCTTGCCTTCATCGTAGCAAGAACGGATTCCGATAGGGTTGACGTTGCCCCAGTATGATTCCGGTTGTGGATGGATTGATGGGTCGCCGTACACCTCGCTTGTGGAGGCCTGAAAAATCTTTGCCTTTACCCTCTTGGCAAGTCCAAGCATATTGATGGCGCCGTGAACACTGGTTTTCAGGGTTTGCACCGGATCGTGCTGGTAATGAATGGGCGATGCCGGACAGGCCAGGTTGTATATCTCATCAACCTCAAGGTAGAGCGGGAAGGTGATGTCGTGCCGTATCAGTTCAAAGTACGGGTGGTTCATAAGGGTAATAATATTGTCTTTTGAACCTGTGAAATAGTTGTCAAGACAGAGAACTTCACAGTTCTCTTCAAGCAATCTTTTGCAAAGATGAGAGCCAAGAAAACCGGCGCCGCCGGTGACAAGGATTTTTTTCTGTTCAGTTTTCATAAAAGAGTCCGGGTATATAAAGCACGAAGTATGGTTTCCAGGGACCACCATAAGAATACTATATAAACGAGTCAACCATACGCATATACTACATAACTGAGTTCATTCCCATGAAAAGAATGGGAAAATGTTGATTTGCCGTCAGATCTGTGGTGGTAGTTGGATATTTATACCTGATGATGGACTCGTTAAATCTAAATCCCCCCCGCACTTTAACGGGTGTGAATGGCATGTTTTTTCGTACCTGTTCGTAAAGGCGGAGAGCAAATCCAACCAGTGGGTTCACTATTTCTTTGTTTAGCTTTTATCCCAGCTAGACTCATAATGGTTCCAGCCCGGCTTCTTCCGCAAACAAACCCTTGAGATATTAATTTTTCTGCATGCCGACGCGCTCCCATAAGCCCCCTTACTGGCGGCATGAACAGCATGTATAACAGGGATCATTTTTTTATTTTCACGATATGTCCTCGACTCTCCACGAGTGAGCCAGTTGTAGTAACCCACTGCGGTGAACTTGCATTACACGACAAAGCAACACAATCGGATAAACCTCTTCTCCTCTGAAATAAACTGGTATCTTAAAGATTTTCTCTGGCGAAGAAGCCGGTCGCCTTTTTTAGATATCGTGCTCCATACGTAATCGCTCATCTTCCTTCTTTAATCATTTTATTTCCGTGTCTACTTTTTCTATACCACTCCAAATATCCGAGGTTAAAATTTCAATACCAGGCCAACGGCAAAAAAGAGACTAAAAACCAGCGATAATCTGGCCGTACTTGCCAGCAGCTCATTCAGGGTATCACCAAGATCGCATTCAACCTTAATGGCAAGCGAACGGGCCATTGGCAGAGTGCAAAACGGCAACAGTACAAAAGTACCCGCAGCACCGAGTACAATCATAATTACCGGAATGGCAAAGGCTCCAAACACCAGCAGTTTATATTCCATAATGGTTCGGTAACGCCCCAGCTTAACCGCAAGAGTATTCTTGCCCGCCTTTTTATCGGTATCAATATCTCTGAGATTATTAACGACCATGATCGCCATAATCAGCAACCCGGGAGGAATTGCCGTCAACCACACCGTATAATTCAGGGTATCGGCCTGAATATAGTAAGTAGTGCAAACAGCCACCAGACCAAAAAAGATAAAGACAAACAGTTCTCCCAAACCATGAGATGCAATGGGATACGGGCCACCACTATAGGCAAGGGCGGCAATAACAGAAATGACACCCACCACAACAACAGGAAAACCGCCGATAAAAGCCAGGTAGATAAAAACCATTCCAGCCAGAAAAAGGGACAGGCTCATGGCCCGCTTGACAATCTCCGGCGGAATAAGTCCAGATTGGGTTACTCTGGTTGGACCTACCCGCTCTTCAGAATCAATATTGTTTTTAAAGTCAAAATAGTCATTTGCCAGATTAACTCCGATCTGCAGCAACATGGCTCCCAAAAAGCAGCCAAGAGCCGGCAGCAGACTAAAAAAACCGTCTCTGTACGCAGCAGCGACCCCAACCAGAACAGGGCCAACAGCAGCGGGAAGGGTCTTGGGACGGATAGCCATCCACCATAATTGAAAAGATGATAATGTAGTATTCTGTGACATAACTCAACCCGGGTAGGTTATCACGAGATAAAAAGATGCTTCCCCACTCGAAGCTCAATGGAATAAATAGCAAAGTAAAGCAGTACCCCCAGAAGTCCCATTCCCATAATACCGGTATACATCTCGGGATACATAAGAACCTGATAGGTTTCAATAACAATATAATAGCCCAGTCCATAGCTGGTCAGTGATTGTTCGGCAATAAAGAGAACCGCCACAGCGGTACCCACAGAAACCCTCAGCGCAGTCAGCACCGCAGGAACAGATGCGGGCAGATAAACGTAACGAAACAGGGCCCGACGTCCGGCTCCCAGGGATCTTACCGAAAGGATCAGCTCCTTTTTAAGTCCTGCGGCCTCGTCCCGCACCACAACCAGGATCTGAAAAAAAATTATAATGGCAATCAGAACTATCTTGGAAAAATCAGAAATCCCCATAAGAACATAAATTACCGGTAAAAATATAATTTTGGGGATAGGATAAATGATGGCAATAAGCGGACCGACAGCATTATCAAGTTTCGGCATCTGCCCCAATATAAGCCCCAGAGGCGCGGCAAACAGCGTTGCCAGCAATATTGCGGCCAGCACACGTCCCATCGAAGCAAGAAAATGAAGCCCCAGTTCCCCCATCAGCCCACGAAGGAACAAGGGAACGACCTCAAGCGGAGAGGGCAGAATCGGTTTTGCCACCAGCCATGAGGCCAGCTGCCACAGGACAAAAAACATGCAGATACCGGTTACTGTTGAAAGGAAAGTTCCTTTTTTTTTCACACCAGTTTCTCCCCTGAAACATCTTTTTTTATTGAATCAAATTGTTTCAATTTACTCTTAACGGCCTGGCACTGTTTAATAAATTCGGGGTCATCCCGTCTCTCCAAAGAGCCAAAAAGATGATTATCCACGATCACGGGGCTGCTGTTGCAGCGGTCGTTGAGAACCAGAATCTTCTCTCCCAAAATCACGGCCTCTTCAATATCATGGGTCACGGTAATTGAGGTCAAGCCGGATTCGCGGTGGAATGTATTCATTACCCTTTGCAGCTCTTCCCGAATAGGAGCATCAAGGGCTGAAAAAGGTTCATCCATAAGCAGGAGATCCGGTTCCAGTACCAGGGTTCTGGCAATTGCGGCTCTCTGATTCTGGCCTCGGGACAATTGCGCCGGGTATTTTTCCTGAAATTGGGCTATTCCAAGCCATTTCAACCAATACTGCACCCTCTCTTCTATTCGATCCTCATCAAAATCCCTGTCTTCCGGGCTATGTTTGCCATCGGGACCGTAAAATTTTCGTATTTTATGCCCCAGACGAGTGTTTTCATATATGGTTGCCCAGGGGAGAAGTCCGTGATTCTGCAGTATCAAACCCGTCTTGGGGCGCGGTCTGTGAATGGTCTCCGAGGCAATGGAGATATTTCCTCCCTCCGGTTTATTAAGCCCTGCTATCAATAATAACAGGGTCGTCTTGCCGCAGCCGGAAGAACCAATGATACACCAGGACTCCCCGCGCTTTACAGAAAACGAAAAATCATCAAAAATATAGCCTCTCCCCCGGTCATCGGGATAGGAAAAACGGAGATTTCTTACCTGAATCATGAATACATTTACTGTGCGGACAAGAACTCTGCTGTTACGGTTGATTCAAAGCTCAACGGAGATTTCAACAGTCCCTTGCCAACCATCCAGTCCATTACATCATCCCACTGCTTTCTGGTCGGCAATTGATTAAGCGGCAGAGGCGGTGGCAGAAAACTGTCCCGGATATTCCCGGGAACGCGAATTTTTTTCAACATCAGCGCCCTGTAAGCTGACGGATTATTGTTTATATCTGCGGCTGCCTTGTTCCAGGCCCGAATAAAGCCCTTTACCGCTTCTTCCTTTAACTCCAGACTCTTCCGGGAAAAGGTGATAACTGATGCGCTCATATCCCGTATTTCAAGATCATTAACCACCTCCACAGCACCATTCTTTATAGCCGCAGAACCCAATGGATCTGGAAGGGTTGCTGCCTTGATCTGCCCGGAGAGAAGGAGCTGCAATCTCTCTGGAAGCACTGGAACAGATTTATACACAACCTGCTCACCGGTAATACCGGCATTTTCAAGCATACGGGTGGAAATATATTCGATCACCGTATTTTTTGAAATGGCTACAGGAACCCCAGCCAGTTGTTCAATGTTTTTTATTCCACTACCAGGAGCGGCAAGTATACGAAAAAGAGGGCATTCCCCAACAGGAGTTCTGGCCACAGCAACGATCCTGACCTGCTCCTTATCTCTGTTAAAACTGGCAGCACCCGAGATTTCGTTAATCATACCGTCCACCCTGCCAGCCTGCATCAACTGGTCGCGCTCCACAGCGCTTCCTACCGGCAGGGCTTCAACAACCACCCCTTCCTGCTCAAAATATCCCTTTTCAAGAGCAGCATAGACAGGCAATACATCGGGGATAGGCAGTAATGCCATACGCAAGACATTATTTGCCTCTGTTGAAAAGGCCGTTTTACTTACCAATAAAAACATCAAAACAGAAATCACTGCAAAAAATTTTCGTTTCATCAATTTCACACTATTTGTTGGTTTCATTTACTGTTTGGTGTATCTGTACATATTGTTGCTGTTGCATATCTCTGCAAAGCAGTCCTCAGTTTTACAGGGTTTAGGAACCTGCTTGCAACCGAAAAATATAGTTTATATTCCATGAAAATACTCACCGTAGCCGACACCACTGTAAAAGAACTGCTGGAAAACAAAAACAGTGATCCAAGACTGAAAAATATTGATCTGATAATGGCTTGCGGCGATCTGCAGCCGGAATACCTCACCCAACTGCGCAACTATTACGAGGTTCCCCTGTTTTATATACTTGGCAATCACGACATCCGCTACGATATATCTCCGCCTAAGGGATGCAATCTTCTTGATCGGCAGTTGATTCAGTATAACGGGCTCTCAATTCTGGGCTTTTCCGGCTCCCGCTGGTATAACGGTAATCCCAACCAGTATCATGAAAAGGAAATGGCACGGTTTGTAAAACGAATGCGGTTTGAACTGTGGCATAAGGGCAGGCCGGACATAGTCTTTACCCACGCTCCCCCCCGCTTTATTCACGATGCAGAAGACCCCTGCCACAAGGGGTTTCGGGTTTTTCGCTGGTTTATCGATAAATATCAGCCTGCGTATTTTATCCACGGCCATATCCACAGATCCTTTGCCAGTGATACAGAGAGAATAACCACTGTGGGCAAGACAAAGATCATCAACACCTACGAATATTTTATTCTGGAGTTCTAATACAATGAAAAGTTTATTCCGTTTATTTTCCGGTAAACAGGAAAACAAAGACCAGAATACCTGTAATTTTACAGCCCGACAAAAAAAAGAAGAGGCATATGAGGCCATAGAAAGGGGCACCCTGGAGGTCCCCATCGACAGAATTGTTGGCAGCGTAGGCCGCTATCACGATTTTGACCATCAATTCAAAACATCTTCTCATCGCCACCGGGATGAGAGGCTTGAAGGGATACTCAACGCCCTTCGAGCAGGAAAAATTCTTCCTCCCATAGCCCTCTATCAGATAAAAGATGATTATTTCATCCTGGATGGTCATCACCGTTTTACTGCAGCGCGGGAACTGGGTCACACCCATATTCGCTCTAAAATCGTCGAACTGCTCCCATCGAAAAACACTCTGGAAAATAATCTCTACATCGAAAAAACCCAGTTCCGGGATTATGTGGGCTTAAAAGAGGCGCCTACTCTCACAGAACTTGGGCAGTACGGGCATCTTATCTGGCAAATCAGGGAACACCATAACTACCTGAAAAAAGAAAAATCTGATGATATCGAAATAGAACAAGCTGCTGCGGACTGGTACACGACTATCTACATGCCCCTGTATACCCTGATAGAAAACAGTGGGTTGGTAAAAAATTTTCCCGGCAGGAATGTTGACGACCTGTACCTCTACATCTCTTTCCACCAGTGGGAAGAAGGAAAAAAACGGCAATACGGCAGGGGTTTCGACAAACTCATCCCCACCGATATGGAGGAATTCAGAAGAAAAATGGCCCAGCACACAGAACAGGAATATCCTGAAATGAAACGAGAAATTACCGTTTTTATGTTATTGACAATTGAAGGGAAATACGAGCAGGCAATCTTTGATAAACTGCTTGCCCTGGAGGAAATCAGGGAAGTCCATACTGTACATGGCTCCTTTGATCTCCTGATAAAAATAACACTGCTGCGGGATCTGCTCTCATCGGATGCAGAGCTTATCTCCCACTTTACCCAGGCGACAATCCGTCAATGGAAGGGGGTGCTTACAACGCAGACCCTGATTCCCGGAATGTCGATTATCAAGGATAATGACCGATGTTACCTGTAGTTGAAGTAGGTGGAACTTAAAACCCTTTATTATACCGTTAGGAGAAAAATGGAAAATTTGGAATACGCAGGATTTTGGGTACGGACGTGGGCTGCATTAATAGATACTTTCCTGATGTTAATGGTAACGATGCCTGTCGTAACTCTGATTTATGGCTCAGATTACTGGGAGAGTGAATCATTTGTTATGGGATTCCATGATATTGTCCTTAATTACATATTACCAGCTGTTGCCGTTATTTTATTCTGGATATACAAATCGGCGACACCGGGAAAGATGGTTTTCAAATTAAGTATTGTAGATGCAAAAACAGGAGGGAAAGCATCTAATGCTCAATTAATAGGTCGGTATTTGGCGTATTACATTTCAGTGATTCCTCTGTTTCTGGGTATAATATGGGTCGGTATTGATAAACGGAAACAGGGTTGGCATGATAAACTGGCAGGAACTGTGGTAATAAGAAACAAGGCTAAAGAAAAAGTACAATTTGAGAGTCAGGCGTAATAGTTTAACTTCATCAGATTCATTTTGCTTACCGATGAATTCATGGTTACAAGGCATTTTATGCAGCACACCACATAAAATGCCTTGTAACTATCTTTAGAAGATTCCGGCAGGGACAACTCACCAACAAGGCTACAGACAAATAATCACAACACGAGATTCCTTGTTTTTAATGGGAAAACATAAATTGTTATTGTTGTCTCCCTTGGGTTGGTCGGGCTTGGGTTTGACACTGCTATCACCCCAGGCCCACAGGGTTCCGTCGGTTTTAATCGCTACCGTATGATAACGCCCTGCGCTGACCGACTTCCACTCGGAATCACTGCCAACCGAAACAGGGCTGGTACTGCTATCCATTGAGCCATCACCCAGTTGACCGTCCCAATTAGACCCCCAAGCCCACAAGGTTCCGTCAGTTTTAACTGCTACAGTATGATAACTCCCTGCGCTGACTGACTGCCAATCGGAGGAATCGCCTATCTGAACGGGGCTGGTTCTATCCGTCCTTGAGTTATCACCCAGTTGCCCCTCCCCGTTTCCCCCCCAGGCCCACAGGGTTCCGTTCTTTTTAATCGCTACCGTATGATAACGCCCTGCGCTGACAATCTGCCAAGGGGTATCACTGTCAACCAGAACAGGTTCGGTACTACTATCCGTTGAGCCATTACCCAGTTGACCAACCCCGTTCCTCCCCCAGGCCCACAGGGTTCCGTCCTTTTTAATCGCTACGGTATGTTCACTCCCTGCGCTGACTGACTGCCAACCGGAATCATCACCTATCCGAACAGGGCTGGTCCTATCCTCCATCGTACCATCACCCAATTGACCACGGCTATTACTCCCCCAGGCCCACAACGTACCATTAGTTTTAACTGCTACCGTATAACTCCCCGCACTATCCATGTCATTATAGTAACCAACGCTGACTGACTGCCAACCGGAATCATCACCTATCCGAACAGGGCTGGTTCTATCCTCCGTTGTGCCATCACCCACACCCAGTTGACCGTTCCAGTTAGCACCCCAGGCCCACAGGGTTCCGTCGGTTTTAATCGCTACCGTATGATAACGCCCTGCGCTGACCGACTTCCACTCGGAATCACTGCCAACCGAAACAGGG
>PDWJ01005538.1_pt1 | contig 15609 bp, 13 predicted proteins | sample 1430881 | NCBI WGS metagenome assembly PDWJ01 (sample SAMN01162460, study PRJNA174530) | Oral metagenome, whole genome shotgun sequencing project. | biome: Marine environment; feature: Marine mammal; material: Swab sample of the gingival sulcus; isolation source: swab sample of gingival sulcus... | reverse complement strand
GACCGAAAAGAAGAGTGAAAAGGAATGTGGAAAGAACAAGCTGTTTTAAACAGGGGCTTAAGTCCCGGGGATTTTTCTGCCTGAAGACAAAAAGAACTATCCAAAAAATTGAAATAAAGGCGGGCAGAAAAATCCACTGTACAATATCAGAGAAACGGAAAAGGCCATAGACAACCATGGAAACCATGGCAAACAACATGAGAAGAAGAAAATAGTACCTTGCCAAACCGCTCCCCATTTTCACAACAATGGTGAACTTCCCGAATTTAGCATCATTTTCAATGTCACGCATATTGTTCAGGGTCAGAACTCCCGTGGAGAAACAGCCCATGGCAGAGGCAGGGAGCAACACAGCAAGGTCAAAATCTCCTCCATATAAAAGAACAGTGCCTCCCGTTGCCACAATGCCGAAAAAAACAAAGACAAAAAAATCTCCCAGCCCCCGATAGCCATAGGGATTTTTACCCATGGTATATTTCACAGCGGCCCAAATTGCCATTGCCCCCAGAGCTATGAAAGAGATAAACTTTACGCTTAAAAAAGAAAAACCCGCCGATACGATGAGACCAAATCCGAAAGCAATGGAAAGGAATGCAAAGACATAGATAAGCCCCTTCATCTCTGAGGAAGAAATCTTGCCCGTGGCAATGACTCGCTCAGGCCCTATGCGCCCCGAGGAATCCACTCCTGACAGGGAATCTCCATAGTCATTGGCAACATTGCTCAAAATCTGCAACATAACCCCGGTCACAATGGCGAGAATGGCAATGGTCCACCTAAAAGTCCCATGCTCCAGGGCAATGAAGTTTCCCATAAAAACGGAAGAAAGGGCAAGGGGCAAAGTATGCAGCCTCAAAGCCTCCATGTAGTATCGAATCTTCATCATAAACTATAAAATAAGTCCTCTTTTCGCTCTGTCAAACCAATTATGAGGCCAAGGTCAAAGTTTCATGGACATATTTCATCATTTTTTTTCAACTCCCCTCACTTTTAAACAATAAAGATTGACAATTTATCAAAGATGCACTATTCAAATAAAATCACTAAAAAAAATGAAAGGAGTTTTGACGTGAAATCTAAAAATTTTATCAGGACGAAGGCGGGAATCCTCCTCCTCATAATCGGAGGTCTCCTCCTGCTTTCCTCTCCTCTCTTTGCCCTTGATAAGGCTAAGGTAGCGGAGAATGCTTCATTCTATGGGTTCTGGACCCTGGTCCCCCCAATTCTCGCCATTGCACTTGCATTCATTACCAAAAATGTAATATTATCCCTTTTTCTTGGTGTTTTCTCGGGAACATTTATGCTGGAGCTAAAGGGAATGGGAATCTTTGCATCCATCTTTCACGGATTCCTCAACATTATCAATAAAATAGTGGGCTCCCTTGCCGACCCATGGAACGCAGGAATCATTTTACAATGTCTCACAATTGGAGGACTTGTTGCACTCATTTCAAAGATGGGAGGAGCGAAGGCAATAGCAGAATCCCTGGCAAAGAGGGCAAAGACCTCCATAAGCGCCCAGTTTGTAACTTGGCTTCTGGGACTCATAATCTTCTTTGACGATTATGCCAACTCACTCATCGTGGGACCAATTATGCGGCCGGTAACAGACCGACTGAAAATTTCCCGGGAAAAGCTCGCATTTATCATTGACGCAACGGCAGCTCCCATTGCAGGAATAGCCCTTGTATCAACCTGGGTCGCCTATGAGGTGGGACTCATAAGAGACGCATACACTGCAATCGGTGTGGACGCAAATGCCTATGGTATTTTCATACAGACAATTCCATACAGATTTTATAACATTCTCATACTTGCCTTCATTTTACTCTCAACATTTATGATGAAAGATTTTGGCTCAATGCTAAAGGCACAGATCAGAGCATTGAAAGGAGGCAAGGTCATTGCAGATGATGCGAACCCCATGGCATCTGCCGAATCAACGGGATTAGAGCCCGAGCCGGGAACCAAGCTTAACATGTGGGATGCAATCATTCCCATCTTTGTTCTAATCGGAGCTGCCTTTGCCGGTTTTTATTACAATGGATACACTGCAATAATGGCGGGTAAAGATGCCGCAGCCAAGGCCATTTTTGAAACAGCCCCGGGATCATTTACAGCCATTCGCGAGGCCTTTGGAGCATCCGATGCTTCCATAGTAATCTTTCAGGCAGCCCTTTTGGCATGTATTGTGGCAATTATAATTGCAGTTGGAAAGAAAATCATGTCCATAGAAGAGACCTTACATGTCTGGGTGCAGGGGGTGAAATCGCTCATCATCACTGCAGTTATTCTCCTCATGGCATGGTCTCTCTCCTCTGTAATAAAGGAACTTGGAACAGCCAGGTACTTGGTTCAGATTTTCCAGGGAACTCTTCCACCGGCTCTTTTACCCTCCCTCATCTTCATAATGGGATCAATAATATCATTTGCCACGGGAACATCCTATGGAACAATGGGAATACTCATGCCATTGGCAATTCCTCTATCGTTCAGCCTCTCGGGAGGAGATACCTCTCAGGTTATAATAAGTGCAGGTGCAGTTCTCACGGGAGCAATTTTCGGAGACCACTGCTCACCAATCTCAGATACAACAATTCTCTCTTCAACAGGGTCTGCCTGTGACCACATTCACCACACAAAGACTCAGCTGCCCTATGCAGTTACAACGGCACTGGTCACAATAGTCTTTGGTTACATACCCGTTGGACTGGGAGTTTCCGTCTGGATAGCACTGCCATTGAGCATAGTAACCCTTGGAGCAATAATCTGGTTCTTTGGAAAAAGACCACAGGACTGCGAATATACAGCATAGTAGCAACTCCTGATTACAGGGTCTGCCCGGTATCTTTTTTCAAACAGGTACCGGGCTCATGCTCTTTTACAGCTTTCTTAAAGTATTTTCAAGAAACAATACCTAAACCCAAGACAGATATTTTTCAGGATAATTTGAGTTTTTGGGAGGTCTAAAAAATGACAAACTATACTACATTAGAGAGAACAAAAAAGGAAGCTAATTAAAAATTCTCAGAATAAAGAATTTTTTGGGAACCGAGCAATATTCGATAAATACCGAAGGGCACAAAGGTAAAACTCTGCAAAAACTTCAAAAAGAGCTTTATTGTAAGTGCAGCCACAATGAAGGACACAACAAATCCCACGACAAGATTGGTAAAGTTAGCTCCGGTAAAAAGTTCATTGTGATATTTCAAAAGGTCGTATCCCGTGGTTGCACACATCACGGGAAAGGCAAGGAGAAAGGAAAACTCCGCACTTGCCTTTCGGTTCAACCCGGAAAGCATTGCTCCCACAATGGTGGAGCCGGCACGGGAAGTTCCCGGAACCAGGGCAAAAACCTGAGCGATTCCAATATACAGGGCCTGTTTAAAGGTAACCTCCTCCACATCCCCGGTGGCATGACTTGACTCATCGTAGAATCTCTCAACAATAAGAAAGACAACTCCTCCGATGATGAACATGGTGGCAACAACCTGAACGGTGAAGAGAGCCTTAACCTGAGTTGCAAACAAAAAACCGACCAATCCAATGGGAAGAAAGGCCACGAAAATTTTCATCCAGAGCCCAAAATGCCTGAAGGTAAACTTCGAGGGATAGTTTATCACAACAGCAAGAATGGCTGCAAACTGTATAATGACCTCGAATGCCTTGGTCACGCTATCCTGCCCCACACCGAGAAACTTCCCGGTAACAATTAGATGACCCGTGGAAGAAACAGGGAGAAACTCAGTGAAACCCTCAATCACTCCCATGATAATTGAATCAAAAATATACATAAAAAGCTCCTAACGCAGTTTCCATTGGGGAGCTCGCTTTTCAAAAAAAGCATTAACCCCCTCTTTGGCATCATCTGTGGAACAGAGTCTGGCAAAGGCTTCGTTCATATATGCAAACTGTTTTTCGTATGGCATGTCCTCGGCATAGTAAAATGCAGTCTTGGCTATCTGTAATGCCACGGGACTCTTGGATGCAAGCTCCTCTGCCCAGGCAAAGGCGGCATCTTCCAGTTCGTCATCAGGGACAATACGATTCACAAGGCCAAGTTTTTCCGCTTCAGTAGCCCCTATTAAATTTCCGTAAAAGAGAAGCTCCAGAGCCTTTTTTCTACTGGTACATCTCGCAACGGCAAGAACGGGGCCAACGCAGTTCAGACCAACATTTATGGCAGTCAAGCCCATGCGCGAACTCTCGGAAGAAATAACAAGGTCAGCTGCAGCCACAACCCCCATTCCATTTGCCGCAGCAACTCCATGATGCTGAACAATGACGGGCTTTTTCATCTTGCTCATGCCCAAAAGGGGTTGTTCCATTTTCTCAACCCACTGTCGATACTCAAGAGGACTCTTGCCCTCCAGCTCCTTCACATCAATACCTGCACAAAAGGCCTTCCCTGCACCACGAAGAAGAACCACCCTGACAGACTCCCGGGTATTGGCTTCCACAAGAGCCCTGTTGAGCTCCTCCGCCAGGGGAGAATTAAAGGTATTCAAGGCATGGGGCCTATTCAGAGTAATTATAAAAACATTATTTCTCTCTTCGACAAGAATTGTCTCGTAGCTCATATTTACCTCCCCAATAAAAGTAGAAACAGCCGATTATCATTACAGCCACAACATTATAAATTTTCAATTAAAAAATTCGAAATTCAAAAGATTTTAAAAGCTCATGGAGGAGGTTCCCGCTCTGTTAAAAAAATTTCCCAAAAGCCCATAGGGCAAAAAGCAGTATTGAAGGGACTTCTGAAAACTGAAAATTTATTTAAAATCAACCTGTAACTGCTCATTTCATCAGCCATGGCACAAAAAATATTTTAAAAAGGTTTTTTAAAGCTGCACTTATATAATTCGCAAAGATAGAGCACGAAAAATTAAATTTACTTTAAAAATCTCACCGCGTCGTTTATATTGAGTTCAGTGTTGTGGATAAATTCATCCGGTTCATACACCGCAGGAACAAATTCATAATTATTCAAGGCACCTGTTTTTAGAAAGAAAGTTATAAAATAGCTTGAAATAAACCTTGAAGTCAATTATGGTGTCAGTCCCTGAATTTATGGTCCGGAGAAAGTTGATGAATAGAAATTTAAGTCTGGAAGCGGCCAGATTGACTGAATTTTCGGCTCTTAATGTGAGCAGATTTCTTGGGAAGGGAGATGAAGAGCTCTGCTACCGCTCTGCCGATGAGGCAATGTGGAAAATTTTGGAAAAAATGGACATTGACGGAGAGGTGGTTATTGGTTCAGCAAGCCGCGATTCCTATCTTTTTGATGGAAGAAAAGTTGGAAAAGGAGATGGAGTTGAAGTTGAAATTGCCCTGAAGCCTCTTGAGGGGAGGCGCACCTGTGCCATAGGCGGCAATAACTCCATTTCCGTTGTGGCCCTTGGAGAACCGGGCTGTTTCTTAAAAATGCCTCCCTGCTTCATGCACAAAATTGCCGTTGGTCCCGACTGCAAAGGAGTGGTTGACATAGACCAGTCTCCCGATATAAATATTAAGAGGGTTGCCCGAGCCAAGGGGAAATATATAGAAGACATCACCGTCTGTGTTCTGGACCGTGAGGTAAATGAAGAGCTTGTGGCAGATATAAGAAATACGGGCGCTCGCATAAGGTATATTACAGATGGGGATATTTCAGGAGCAATTGCCACAGCCATTGGAGAGTCTTCAATTGACATGCTTTTGGGAATTGGTGGAGCAAAGGAATGTGTTATTGCCGCTGCAGCTCTGAAATGTCTGGGAGGAGACCTCCAGGCAAAGGTTTATTATGGCAATTATTTTGAGCAAAAGGTTGCCGAAGATATGGGAAGGGGAAATCCCGATAAAATTTATAAGATAAGAGATTTGGTGCGAAAGGATGATGTTCTTGTTTCAGTAACGGGTATTACCGATGGAGTTCTTTTACAGGGAGTTCAGAATTTCCCGGGAGGGGCGAGAACAAAATCTGTGGTAATTAGACATCATACTCATACTGTGAGGTTCATTGATGCAACCCATAGGTTCGACTATAAGCCCGTATTTTAGGTAGGCAGGTTTTTGGGAGAAGTTCTTATCTAAACTCAATGCTTTCTTCTCATCTTTATGGCAGTGAGAAATAGTACTTGCCCAATACTAAGGGGCTCTGAATATTTCCTTTGTGAAGTTAGGGTAAAATCATCTCTCAGAGAGGCTCTCCCTTGAGTTTTATATAAATTGTAATGAGGCCTTTATTGAAAGTTATACGGGATTACTAATTGAATATGAAAGCAACTAAATACATATTTCTTGCAGTGGGCATAATCATTTTGGTTGTCATGTTCCGCTCCTTTGGTGTGGAATCCACTATTGAAAATATAAAGGATATAGGCTGGGGGGGGTTTTTTAAAGTCTGCAGCATTTATTTTTTCAGCAATATTTTTCTATCCTATGGCTGGAGGGTGCTAATCAATTACCCCGTTCCCCGTTTTTATTTTTACAAGTTTTTTCTTGCTCGGATAGCGGGAGATTCCACATCTTCCATAAATGCACTGGGTGCTGCTGCAGGGGAACCTCTGAAAGCTCTCTACGTGAGAGATGTTGTTCCCTTTCGTAAAGGGCTTGCCTCCGTGGTGCTTGACCGCATGATACATATCATCTCAAATGTATTCATGGTCTTTACCGGAATGTTTGCGGCCTTTTTTGTTTTGGACAGGGAATTTAAAGGCAATATGGTTCTCTTTGTTTCCATCTTTTTGGTTTTTCTCCTCCTCCTGTTTTTTTCCTTTAGGGCATTAAAAAATCAGAAGAAGGGCTTTATTCTTAATATTGTGAATAAACTGCCGGAGTATTTTAGAAAGCGACTCCTCTCTGAAAAAAATATTGAGAGAATAAATAAAATAGACGAAGAGATAAGCTATATTTTTACCAGTCGGGATAATCTCCACCACTTCTATATTTCCCTTGCCATGCACTATTTTGCAATAATTATTTCAGGTGCCCTTGAAATATACCTCATTGTGAACTATATTAGTCCCATGGCAGGTTTATCCTTATTTCAAGGCTTACTTGTTTATATCTTTGGTTTTATTACCACAAGTGCTCTTTTCTTCGTTCCTGCCAATGTTGGAACCAGTGAGGGAGCCTATTCAATAGCTCTGGGAATGCTGGGGTTTAATCCGGCCCTGGGGCTTTCCCTTGGAATTATCAGAAGGTTCAGAACCTTTGTCTGGGCTGGGGTGGGGATTTCAATACTGTTTTATGCAGGACTCATGAAGAAAGATGGTAATACAAATTTAAAAAATGAGGTGGAAGAATGAGGTTTTTTTATATCTTTAATATTATTTTGTTGCTTGCTTTGTCATGCTCTTCTCATAGAAATTTTTTGGAGGATTCTCCGGGGAAGTCCGGAAATCCTGGGAAGATGGAATCGGAGGGAACTGCCCATGGCGAAACTTCTCAATCTGAAGAGCATAAAAAAAACATCTCTGAAAACGAAAAGAAAAATGGGGCTGTTAAGGGTCAGGTATTAATTGATTCTAAAAAATCCACTGTTACGGCACAAAAAGCATTCCCCGGCGTTGGGCAATTCAAATTTTCCATGTCCGGCTATAAGGGAGAGTTGGTCTTGAGCGAAAAGGAAGGAGTAGTTTCCGGAACTTTAAAGTTTCATAATTGGGGCAATGGGGTCCCTCAACCTCTTAAGGCGATAAAATTAAACGGGAATCGGATTTTTTTTGAACGCTCCATGGAGACTCGCGAAGAGTTAAAAAGATATGGGGGTAGAACCTTCTTTAAACAGAAATTTTATGGCATCTTCTCCCCCGATTTTTCCAAAATAAAGGGATACTATAGATATCTCGGCGCCCAGGACAATTGGAACGCAAATAAATAAATGACTAAAAGAGTCGCCATCATTGGAGGCGGAGCTTCGGGACTCATTGCAGCCTGTTATGCTTCAAAAAATTGTAATGTTACTCTTTTTGAAAAGGAAAGGCGTCTTGGCCGCAAGATTCTCGCCTCGGGCAATGGTAGATGCAATATTTCCAACAGGGGAGTCTCTCCTGACCGCTATCACGGGAAGAGTACGGGTTTTTTAAATAATCTCTTTGGAGCCTATGGTGTTGAGGAAACAGTTGATTTCTTTCAGTCCCTTGGGCTTCCCATAGTGGAACAGGGAGAGGGGAAGCTCTTTCCCGCATCTCTCCAGTCCTCCTCTGTAATGAACATTTTTATCTATGAGCTAAAAAAAAGAGAAGTGACTGTCTCTCTCAATTCCCTGGTGAAGGATGTTCTTAAATCGGAAGATGAGTTTTTGGTCTCCACAAATGCCGGAGTTTCTTCATTTGACAGTGTGATTTTGGCATCGGGGAGTTGTGCATATCCATCTTTGGGTGGAACAAAACAGGGATATGAAATTGCCCGGTCCCTGGGGCACAGGGTTCATGAGCCCTTTCCGGTAATACTTCCCTTGAATATGGATGATAAAAAGATTCGCAGACTCCAGGGGATTAAATGGGACTGCGCTCTTTCCGTTGTTTCAAAGGACAGGGTTTTGGGGCAAAGGTTTGGTGAGTTGCTCTTTACAAACTATGGAATTTCCGGTCCGGTTTCTCTTGCTGTGTCGGGAATGGTAAATGAGTGCGTTCTGGCCCATGAAGAAGTTTTGGTTCAGGTTGACTTTTTCCCTCACTATTCCCGGGAAGCTCTGAGGCAGCTTTTGGAGGAGTTGTGGGCAGATAAAAGGAAGAAGCTCTCCTTTTCTCTATGCGGTATTTTAAAGGAAAGAATGCCCGAGGTGCTCCTTGAAATGGCAGGGCTTAACCCTGAAATGCGAGTTGGGGAACTTTCTTCCCGACACAGGGAAAAGGTTATAAATGCCTTGAAGAGAACAGTTCTTCATCCCGGGAAACCCAGGGGTTTTGGTGAAGCTGTTGCTGCCTCAGGAGGGGTATCAACGGATGAAATTAACCCAAGAACAATGGAGTCTCTTAAACACAGGGGGTTATATATTACCGGAGAACTGCTCGATATAGACGGGGATAGCGGAGGGTTTAATCTTCAATTTGCCTGGAGTTCAGGAGCTTTGGCGGGCATGTCTCAGTAGAGTTAAATATTTTAAAAGAGAGACATGAAATCCTGTAAAGAGGTAATGGCATCACAAATGGAATTTACTGTTTCCTGAGAGGGGAATTTACCTGCAACTGTATATGAAATAAATTTTCCGTTTTTACTCGAATTTGCTTCTATATTCCCCTCAACTCCATGTGCATTAAGTATATCCTTTAAAGATGCTAAAGTGGAATCATTGTTTCTGAATATTGCCTTAAAAACAATATCTGAAGGATAGTTTATTTTTTTCTGCGAGAGATTTGAATTTTCAATCATGGCATATCCCATACTTTTGTAGTTTTAAATGGGCTGCGTTTCTTTCACAATTAAATTTATCTTCTCTATATGAGGTATATAATAATATGCTTAAATTACAATTTTTCATCTATCAATGATTAAACTCTTTTGGTGAGATTTTGTCAACATTTTATTATAAAATCGGAAATACAGAATTAGTGCAGAGTATGAAAATGGGTGTATCTGAATATTCAGCTATTCTGTTTAATTGGTTTTATTTATAGCTTTACCATGACCTCTCCCCCCTGGCTTTGTTAAAGGATGGGGGGAGAATATAATTGTTTTACAAGAAAAAACTTAATTTTCCCGGAAATAGTCCTTGGTCATTTTCATAATTACCGGTGAGAGGAAAATTATTCCAATTAAGTTTGGCCATGCCATTAGTCCATTTGCAACATCCGAGAAACTCCAGACAATATCCAGTTTAACAGCTGCGCCAATGGGAACCAGGAGGCAGAATAGTACTCTGTAGGGAACAACAAACTTGCTTCCCAAAAGATACTCAATGGATCTGTCCCCATAGTAAGACCAGGTTATTATTGTTGAAAAGGCAAAGAAAATGATTCCCAAGGCCACAATGTATTGTCCCATGTCGCCCATGTTCAGGCCATTGTTAAATGCCGTACTTGTCAAAACAGAGCCGGTGAGTCCTTTCCCTGCCGCATCGGTTAGAGTATAGGCATCGGTAACTATTATAACAAGTGCTGTCATGGTACATATGATTATAGTATCGATGAATGGTCCAATCATGGCGATTAGTCCCTGCTTTACAGGTTCCTTGGTTCTGGCTGCTCCATGGGCAATGGGAGCACTACCCAGACCTGATTCATTGGAGAAAACTCCTCTTGCAACACCAAACCTCAGAGCCTGAGCAACAGTTGCTCCTGTGAAACCTCCCAGAGCTGAAGAGGGGGACATTGCATGCTCTACGATCAGTCCCAGGGCCATTCCTAATTTTTCAATGTTAAGGATAAGGATTATAAGGGCACTTATTACATAAAAGAGAGCCATAAATGGAACTAATCTGCTGGCCACTTGGCCTATTCGCTTGATGCCTCCGATTATTACAAAAAATGTAAGTAGCCCCAGGACAATTCCCGTTACAATTTTGGGTATTCCAAAAGAGCTAAGTGCCGGTTCTGCCACGGAATTAACCTGAACCATATTCCCTATTCCAAATGAGGCTATTGCAGCGAAGAAGGCGAATAACATGGCAAGCCATTTCTGCCCCAATCCCTTTTCAATATAGTACATGGGGCCTGCGCTCACAGAACCATCTTCATTGATTTGTCTAAAATTGAGAGAAAGAAGAGCTTCCGAGTATTTAAGGGCCATGCCAAAAAGGGCAGTTATCCACATCCAGAAAACAGCTCCCGGTCCTCCCAGGGCTATGGCTGTTCCAACTCCTGCAATGTTTCCCGTTCCAATTGTAGCCGAAAGGGCTGCACTCAGAGCCTGAAAATGGGAAATTTCTCCTTCTTCTTCCGGCATATCATGTTTCTTTGAAAGTAATTTAAAAGCACTGGTTATTTTTCTGAATTGTATGGCTTTCAGAAGGATGGTCATTAAAATTCCCGTGCCAACAAGGAGCGTGATTCCCAGTGGCCCCCAGACCAGACCTCCTAAAAAATTGAGTAATTCCATTCTGTTCTCCTGTAGAGTATTCTTTTATTTGGGAATTTTTTTATCTGCCAATGATAATGTCAATAATCATTATAAAAAAGTGTGATTTGTGTTGAAAATTTTACCCGGTCTTAAAGAAATCAATTGGTTATTTCAGTTTAACGGCAAGTTTTCCATTATTCACCATATAGTTTATACCTTTCAGCTATTAATATTTTTATATATTTTGGGGACTCGGTGTGATATTGTGGAAACTACTTCGTAGTTTATTGTCCCGGTTTTTTCTGCTATTTCATCTGCAGAAATGTTTTCATTGCCTTGCCTACCAATAATCACCACCTCATCATCGTTTTTTGCCTCGGGGATGTGTGTCACATCGAGCATGGTTATGTCCATGCAAACCCGACCTATTACAGGAGCTCTTTTTCCGTGAACAAGCATTTCTCCCCTTGAGGATAGTAGACGGCTGTAGCCATCTGCATATCCCAGGGGCACCGTGGCTATTTTCGATGTTCTCGGGGTGATATATGTGGAACCATAGCTAATGGGGGAGCCCTTGGGAATTTCCTTTATCTGAGTTATTTTTGTCTTAAAGGACATTACCGGCAGGAGGTTCATTTTAGAGTTTAGGGTTTCATTTGATGGGTATAGACCATATAGAACAATTCCCGGCCTGACCATGTCAAAATGACTTTTGGGTAAATCCATTACTCCGGCACTATTTGCCATGTGGTAACTAAATCTCTGTTTTTCTTGTTTATCTAAAAACTTCTTGATTTCAGAAAATTTTTCTATTTGGGAAAGGGAGTGAGTTTTGTCAAAAATATCTGCATTTGCCAAATGGGAATAGATTCCTTTCACTTTGATATAGGGCAATTCAGATATTTTTTCGATTTCGTTTGCCGATTCCCTTGGCCCGAAGTATATCCCATGCCTTCCCATTCCGGTATCGACCTTAACATGTACAGCTATACTACTCCTACAAGCCTCACAGGCCCTTGAGAGCTCCTGTCCCGATTGTAATGATGTTATAGTGGGAATGATGTCATATTGGAGATACTTTTCCAGGTCATTTTTATCGCAGGCTCCCAATAGAAGAATGGGACTCTTTACTCCGTATTTTCGGAGACTTTCGGCCTCATAAACTCTTGCCACGGCCAGAAGAAAAACTCCACACTTTTCAGCCTCATGGGCGAGAACGGGAGCTCCATGTCCATAGGCATCAGCCTTGACCACGGCGATAATTTTAGTGTGCCCTGAAATATTTTTTTTGACTTCATTTAGATTATGTCTAAATGCCGAAACATCTATTTCTACGCGGGTAGAAGTTTCGGGAAGGTGCATATTTTTCTCCTCTTTTCTCATGGCTTTGAATTTAAAAGTTTCCATGAAGATGTTCTTCTTTTCAAGTAAAATCTGCTACGGGGTGAAAAAAAGATTTAGATATTGTTTGAGTTTGGAGATGTATTCCAGTTTGATTTTTGTTTCTACGGTCCAGGAAGACTTTGGATAGGAGGTAATGATGGCTGAAAAAAACTTCGTTGCCTCCCTAAGTTCCGGTGTTATCTTCGAGCCCATGAATCTGCCCCTGTTGTGTCGTTCAAAGAAGAGTTCTTTCTCTGCCATGTGCAAGGCTTCATCTCCCTGCCTGTATAGGCGAAATGCCTGTACCTCGTATCGGTCGTGGTAGGAGTCAATTATATTTATACATTCCGAGGATTTATAAAAGCTGAATATCATCTCGGAAAATACTTTAAAGTGTTCAAGCAGTTCGCTGTCTTCTGTTTCCCCGGAGAGTTGCTTTATTCTGTGATAGGATTTTTTGAGTGAAACAACTATCTTTTGAAACATCTTTGTATTCACCGCTCTGTCGCGTTGATGGAGATTGTTCAGATTGTACTGAAAATAACGATAAAGGGCATCCTTTGCATAGTCCTTTGTTTCTGCGAACCTTTCAATGAGATATTCCCTCTTTCTCTCTTTATGCAGATTTTTGAGTTCCTCTTTGAACTTATTTCTTCTTGCCTGCTCTTCTCTGTTTTTTTGCCGAGCCCTTTCGCTTGTTTCTTCGTTGTTTGGAACTGTGGTCTGGTCATTGCTGAATCTGAAGCTCATTATGCTATTATATGCTGTGTTGAGAGAGGCCATCTTTTGGTTTGCCCACTGGGCTTTGTCTCTATTTCTATCTGGATGATAGCGGAGAGCCATTTTTTTATAGGCCCTTGAAATCTCTTCGGTTCTTTGAGATTCATATTCCTTTCCTGTTCCCGTGTGATTAATGAAGTCTTTATCAGTTTTGGGAAACACTACTCACCTTGGTTTGTTAGTATATTTGCCCTTTCTCCCTAAAGTCAAGAATATTGTTTTTGTCACTGTGAAATGGAGACTTTAATTCGTTCAGAATTATATTTTTTAAATACAGCTTAATGATGAATTCTTCTGCCGGTTCGTTTTTTAGATTATTTAAAAGCATGCAGGAGTAGCATTCCTGAACAAATAAAAATCAGAAGGTCAATATGTTTAGAACCACGAGAAAGTTTGATATAGAATTGAAAAAAGACAGGATAAATCCTGTCTTTTTATGCATCCCCGAGGGGATTCGAACCCCTGCTGCCGGGATGAAAACCCGGTGTCCTAGACCCCTAGACGACGGGGACAAATAAAATTCTTTATTGAGCCGCCAGGGGATCGAACCCTGGACCCACTGCTTAAAAGGCAGTTGCTCTACCGACTGAGCTAGCGGCTCAAAAAGAAAGTAAGACACTTCTACTTTTCACTAGGGTTTCTGTCAATCAAAAACGATAATTTTTTAAAAAAATAGAGAATATTTTTTATTTACGGGTATTTATTTCTTAAATGTATATTCTCTGCCCGGTCCAACTGAAATATATGTTACAGGTGTTCCCACCTCTTTTTCTATGAGTTCCACATATTTTTGGCAATTTTCCGGTAATTCTTCAAATGACCTGCATCGGGAGATGTTCTCCTCCCAACCATCCACTTCAATATATACCGGCTCAACTCTGTGGAATTGAGAAAAGCATACACTGTCGCATCTTTCTCCATCTCTCTCATAGCCTATGCAGACTTTGATTTTTTCAAAACCGGTTAGTACATCCAGTTTGGTCAGGGCAATTTGTGTCAGTCCATTTATCATTCGGGTTTTTTTCAGTAGAGTGGTATCAAACCAGCCCGTTCTTCTCGGGCGCCCCGTTGTAGCGCCAAATTCATTCCCGTTAACGCGTAGTCGTTCTCCCGCATTGTCTTCTGCCTCAGAGGGGAAAGGCCCTTCTCCTACTCGTGTAACATAGGACTTTGTTATTCCAATGACTTCTTTTATATTTTGGGAATTGAGTCCTGTGCCGAGCAGGACTCCCCCGATAGAAGGGTTGGAGGAGGTTACATAGGGATATGTTCCGTGATCCATGTCAAGACCATGCCCCTGGGCTCCTTCAAGAAGTATCTTTTTACCTGCATCTATCTCTTCGTGTAGCCAAGTCTGAGTGTTTTTTATCAGATGCCCTGCTTTTGCTTTAAATTTAAGGAGTATTTCCATTATGGATTCTGTTTCAAAGGGAGGTTCGTTATAAGTACCCTGGAGCTGAGAGTTTTTTATCTTCAGTACGCTTTGTATTCGTTCTTTGAGGTATTCCTCGTCAAGGATGTCGCCTGTTCTTATGCCTATTCTCAGACATTTATCTGCATAGCATGGACCAATTCCTCTTTTAGTTGTCCCAATTTTGTTTTCTCGTACCTCTTCAAGTGCCGAATCGATTATTTTGTGATATGGAAGAATAAAGTGGGCAGCATCTGATATAACCAGGTTTCCCTCCACATCTATACCCTTTGCCTCCAGAAGCTCCATTTCTTCAATGAACTGAATTGGATCCAAGACCACTCCATTCCCGATAACGCATTTTTTCCCTTTGTGGAGTATTCCCGAGGGTATTAGGTGAAACACGAACTTCTCGTCGTTCACCACAACAGTATGGCCTGCATTGGCTCCACCTTGGTATCTTACAACAATATCTGCTTCATTGGTAAGATAGTCTATCATCTTGGCCTTTCCCTCATCTCCCCATTGTGCACCTATGGCTACTGTACCACTCATAAGATCCTCTTTATTTCTATTCTTGATTTAATTTAACAAAATTCATGTTTATCATTCTTAATATAATAAACAAGCTTTTTTTAGGAAAAAAGTTTAGCTTTATGGCTTTATTTTCCTTTGGCCATGCCCTTTGGTTTAACTAGGAATGGTTAATAACATCATTCTTCCCTATAAATTTATTGACACCCTGCTTTCGGAATCTCTATTGTTAAAAGAACGAAAGAATATGGGAGTTTTTTATGGAATTATCTTCATCTTATGAACCTCTGAATAGTGAAAAAAAATGGTATGAATACTGGGAAGAAAGGGGTTACTTTCATGGCGATGTCAATGATGGGAAGGAACCCTATTCCATTGTCATTCCTCCTCCCAATGTTACAGGAAATCTTCACATGGGGCATGCCCTGAACAATACAATTCAGGATATTCTTGTGCGTTGGCAGAGGATGTCCGGGAAATCGGTTCTTTGGATGCCCGGCATGGACCATGCCGGTATT
>PDWJ01003303.1_pt1 | contig 15609 bp, 17 predicted proteins | sample 1430881 | NCBI WGS metagenome assembly PDWJ01 (sample SAMN01162460, study PRJNA174530) | Oral metagenome, whole genome shotgun sequencing project. | biome: Marine environment; feature: Marine mammal; material: Swab sample of the gingival sulcus; isolation source: swab sample of gingival sulcus... | reverse complement strand
GCCGCCAGCCCCCAGGTTGCGACCACTTCGGTATCTCTTGGTGGGCGGCAGCGGTTTTGTGCTGGATTTCTTCATACTTTGGCTGTTGCGCTCACCGATCGGGCTGCCGGCCTGGTTTTCCGCGGCGGTAGCGTTCACTGTTGGCACGATCTACACCTATCTACTGCAGCGCTCGTTCACTTTTTCGTCTCGGGCAAGCCATCAATCGGCCGCCATCAGGTTCTTGATTTTGGTGGCAGCCAACACTGTATTTACCGCAGTCGTGGTGGAATTGTTCGATCAGTTTGTTACCGCCCCGGTCTTTGGTATTTCGGGCTATCTCATCGGCAAGGTGGTATGCGCGGTTTTGACGACCTTGTGGAACTATCCACTGCTGGGGCGCTGGGTTTATGCCGACAAGGTCGAGCTCAGCTGATAGGCAGAATCGGCCGATAGGTCGGTGATATGCTCAACAATCAAATCGTATGTTGGAAGGTTGAACCGGCATGGCTCGTCCTCGCAATGCTGAAGCTCATCGTTCGGTAGCCGTCGTGATGCCGGTCTACAACGAGGCTGACGGCATCCTTGAGTTCCTCACCGAAATCATTGAACACTTCGGCAACTGGGAACTGCAGATCCACGTCTTCGATGACGAATCGAGTGACGACACAGCTAACGTGGTGGAGACCTGGGCCGCCGATTCCGGGGCGCCAGTCACCCTGGTGCGCTGCGCCCCCAATGCCGGCCACGGCCCGACAACAATCAAGGCCCTGAGTGCCGGATTGGCCGCTGATACCGACGTGGTATTGGCAGTGGATGGTGACGGCCAATTCCGGGCAGCCCAGATGGAGCTGCTGGCCCAAATCGCTTCGCTGCCGGGCGTCGATGTGGTTGAAGGGGTGCGTACCGGCCGGGGCGATCCACTGTTCAGGGTGATCACCTCGTTTGCCACCCGTACCCTCGTGCGGATGCGAGCACCCAGGCGACCTAAAGACGCCAACACCCCGCTGCGGGCATATGATCCGGCGGTCTTGCGCGACTTGCTAGCGAAGGTGCCGACCGACGCGATGACCCCGAATCTGCTGATTTCTGCGCTCTCGCGTACCGCGCGGCTGCGCATCATTGAGGTGTCCGTCGCCTCACTCGACCGGCGCGGTGACACCGCCCACGGCAGCACCTGGGGTCAGCGCCGCAAGTCGCTGCCAACTAAGCGTTTTCTGCGGTTTTGCTGGGACGCGACCCGCCAGTGGATAGCGTGGCGCGGGTGAGCATACCAACGAACCCGCCAACTGTGGTTGAGGCGGCATCACCCCGCAACCGGCTATTCGCACAGCTCATCAAGTACGGCATTTTTGGCGGGCTCGGAGCGCTGAGCGACTTCCTAGTCTTTACCGCGCTGCACGCCTGGTTCCACGTACCGGTAATTCCCGCCAATGTCGTCTCTATACTCGTCGGCATCACGGTGAGCTTCCTACTTAATTCGTCGATTACCTTCGCCAAGACCGACTATCGAGCCCAGCGTGCGATGCGATTTTTTGCGGTTGGTATCGCCGGTTTGCTGCTGTCGAATCTGCTGCTTTATCTGCTGACGTCCCCGCTGCAGGTGGCGGCGGTGTGGGCCAAACTGGTGACTATTCCGATCATCGCACTGCTGCAGTTCGTACTGAACCGGAGTTGGACTTTCGCCGAAATCCGCGACAAGCAACCGTTAAAAGGTGATCAGTGACCAAGCAATCGCCAGAAATGGTCGACGAGGTTCCAGCCGAGAGTGCTGCGATTGGCTCTGGGCTGCGATTGGCGTGGTGGCCGATGCTGGTGCCGCTGGCGCTCGTGGTCACCTGGTCATTTCTGCTGCAGGCAGACGGTGGGCATTGGCTTCGCTGGATCGGCGTGTTGCTGTTGTTGGGGGCGGCGGTGCTGCCGTTGTCGCTGCGGGTGTTTCGGGCAGTGCCAGAGGTGGCCTTCGCGTTCGCCCCAGGGCTAGGGCTGCTACTGGTCGCCTTCGTGTCCTGGACCGTGGCCCATGTGCGGCTGGTGCCGTTGGGGGCCGGGACGCTTTGGGCGATTGTCGCGCTGGTCGCGTTGCCGTTGTGGGGTAGACGTTCCAGCCGAGCGGCGGTTGTGACGACCCTTGAGCGCCCGGGTGTGTGGGCGATGGGTGCGGCGCAATTGTCGGTGCTGGTGTTCATCGGCGGCTTGTGGAGCTGGGTGCGTGGGCTGGTTCCCCGGCTTGAAGGTCTTGAGAAGTACATGGACGTCGGGTTCATGAACAGCATGTGGCGCGGCGAGTATCTGCCCGCCGCAGACATGTGGCTGGCGGGGTCTTCGATCAACTACTACTACTTCGGCCAGTACACCTACACGGCGCTGGCCAAGCTGACCGGGATCGCCCCCGCAATCAGCTACAACCTGGCGATGGCCACAACTTTCGCCCTGTTCGCTGCGGGCGTTGCTGGCCTGGTCGGGTTGCTGCTGGGACTGTTGCGGGTGCGTCGCCGCTGGCGAATCACTGGTTCGCTGCTGGCTGTCGTCGCGGCCGGTTTCTCCGGCAACGGCCACTCCTTCCTGTACGCGGGGCCAGGCAAGCCGCTGCTGGGGCTGCTGCAATCGCTCGGCATCGACGTCGGGAAGACTGAGAGCTTCTTTTTCCCCGATTCCACCCGGTTCATCGGCCTCAATCCGCTGGTGGAAAACGACCAAACGATAGCTGAGTTTCCTTACTACTCGTTCCTGGTTTCCGACCTGCACGCCCACGTTATCAACACCGTCACGGTGCTGCTGCTGATCGCGGTGCTGGCTGCCTGGCTGCACCGCATCGTCACCGATCCGCTGCCGAAGGCAGTGGCCGGGGACAAGGCGGAGCGTCTGCGGGCTTTCGCGCAGCATCGGCTATATCGGCCGGAGTTCGTGCTGGTGGCGATGCTGCTGGCTATCTCGGGCATGGCCAACTATTGGGATCTGGCCATCTACTATGTGCTGACCGTCATGGTGCTAGTGGCCGCCGAGCTGTTGGCCGCTCGGGGCGCCGCCCCAGGCTGGACGATGGCCGCAGGCCTGCTGGTGGTGGCCGCGACGTTGGTGGCGTTTGTCGCGATCAATCATCCGCTGCTGTTGCTGGTCGCCCTGATCGGTGTCGGGGTGGTGGCGTTGGCGCTGCTGGCTCGGCTCGACGCGCCGTGGCTGCGGGTCGGCGCTACCCAAGCCTGGGTACTGGCGGCGGCGACGCTGCTGTCGATGCCGTTCAATCTGTCGTTTGAGCCGATCTCGAAGAGCCTGCGGCTGGTGGTAATAAGGACGCCGCTTTGGCAGTGGGCCGTGCTGTGGGGGCCAATGGTTACCGTCGTCCTGGTCGGCCTGGCCTGGTTGCTGCTGACGCAGTGTCCGCTACCCAAGTCGCGGCGCAGCAAGGCCGCCGATTCCAAGACCAGCGAGAGTGGGGCCGCTGCCGGTGGTGCCCAGACTTCCTGGTTGCGAGGCTGTGCCGCCGATTTGCCCGTGCCTGATGTGTTCGCTGTGATCATGGTCATCGCGGGACTCGGGCTATTGGTGGCCCCCGAGGTGATCTACGTCAAGGACATCTACGAGGCGACGCACCCGCGTGCCAACACGATGTTCAAGTTCACCTATCAAGGCTTCATCTTGCTGACGGTGGCGGCCGGTTATCTGCTGACCCGGCTGCTGCAAGGAGCGTTCCGGACTTCGCACGGCAGCAAACGGCTTGGCAGGCCATGGGTCGCCCGGGTGGCAGCGCTGGTCGCGTTGCTGGGCCTGGGGGCGAACCTGTGGTACCCGTTTGTGGCCACCGGGCACTGGATCTCCGACCCGAACACGTATCTCGGCTTGAATGGCACCGCCTGGCAGCGCACCGAGGAAACATCCAGCACCATCGTCGTCGATGAGACCGTGCAGTATTCGGCGGCCGAGGACGCGGAGATCATCGACTGGTTTAACGAGAACGTGGCTGGCCAGCCGGTGATAGTTGAGGCGGCCAGCTTGTCTTATACGCATCTTGGCCGGATTTCGGCTTACACGGGGCTGCCGACGGTGATCGGCTGGCAGACCCACGAGTGGCTGTGGCGCACCTCGCGCGAGACTCCGGAGGCCTACTCCACGGTGGTGGCCCCCAGGCAGCAAGAGGTGGCAGACATCTACACCGCGCAGGACGCGGCCGCCGCCCGTGAGCTGTTGGCCAAGTATGACGTCGAGTATGTCGTGATCGGGCAGCTGGAGCGGCTGCGGTATCCGGACCTGAACCAGGAGATGTTGGTTTCGCTCGGCCAGGTGGCGTTCCAGTCGGGCGACAGTGTCGTGATCAAGCTGGGCTAGGCTGGCTGCGGCTATCCGTTGGCCAGGGCGGTGCCGTATTCCGCGGAAAAGTCACTCTAATTGGGTTATGAAGCGCTTTAATGCCCGAAAATCGCAGATTGGCGTTACTTTTCCGCGGGGAGGCCGGTAAAGATGTGTCTTCCAGCCAGCCAGATCGCGGTGAAGCTGTTCATCTGATAGCATAGTAGCTGTATTGATATCAGAGCTATCACTTGGCTGGAGGTGCTATCAGTGCCAGCGGTTACCATTCGCAACCTCTCAGAAGAAACCCATCGCGCCCTGAAGCTGCGTGCGATCCATCATGGCCGTAGCACTGAGGCTGAGATGCGCGACATTCTGGACTCGGCGGTTCGTCCCGTCGAGCGCATACGCTTGGGTTCCGCCTTGTCGGCGTTGAGCCGCAACGCCGGTTTGGCCAATGCTGATTTCGAGGCGCTGGAGCAGGCTTACGATAAGACACCCGCTAAACCCATGAGTCTTGAATGATTATTCTGGATACCAACGTTCTCTCCGAGGCGATGAAGCCGGAACCGCACCCTGCTGTGCTCGCCTGGTTGGACGAGCAGGTTGCCGAAACGCTCTACATTTCCAGCGTGACTGTTGCGGAGATCTTGTTTGGTATCGGCGCGCTACCGGCTGGGCGACGAAAACAACGGCTCTTCGCAATGTTCGATGAGATGCTTCCGCTGTTTGAGGATCGAATTCTCGCCTTCGACACCGAAGCTGCCCGCCATTACGCCGATCTTGCCGTTGCGGCCCGCAAGGTTGGCAGCGGATTTCCCACGCCGGACGGATATATTGCCGCTATTGCAACCGCGCGCGGGTTCGCCGTGGCAACTCGAGATGCTAGCGCCTTCAATGCGGCGGGGATACCAGTGATTGACCCTTGGGTGGATCGGCTCTGAACGAGAGTCTCGCGCTCTCGGAATTTGCTTGTCATCGACATTCCACATCGGCTGGGCTAGGCCAGGTGTGTCTGCCACATGTTCAGGGCCGAGCCGATGGCCATGTGCATGTCGAGGTATTGGTAGGTGCCAAGGCGGCCGCCGAACGAGACTCCTTGTTCTTGGGCTACTAGTTCTCGGTATTGCAGCAGGATCTCCCGGTCGTCGGGGGTGTTGATGGGGTAGTAGGGCTCGTCGTCGGTTGCGGCGAAGCGCGAGTATTCCCGCATGATGACGCTTCGATCGGTCGGGTAGCGGTCGGCGCGCTCGGGGTGAAAGTGCCGGAACTCGTGGATTCGGGTAAACGGGATGTCGGCGTCGGGGTAGTTCATGACGCTGGTGCCCTGGAAGTCGCCGGTCGCCACCACTTCGCGCTCGAAGTCCAGGGTGCGCCAGGAGAGCTTGCCTGCCTGGTAGTCGAAGTAGCGATCCAGCGGGCCGGTGTAGACCACCGGCACCTGGCCCACCGCCGCGTCCTTGTGCGCAGGCTGGGATGAATCGAAAAAGTCGGTGTCGAGGCGCACCTCGATTCGTGGGTTGTCGACCATGCGGTTTAGCCAGGCGGTGTAGCCGTCGGTCGGTAGCCCCTCCCAGCGGTCGGAGAAGTAGCGGTTGTCGTAGGTGTAGCGCACCGGCAGTCGGCTGATGATTTCGGCGGGCAGTTCGCGCGGGTCGGTCTGCCATTGTTTCGCGGTGTAGTCGCGGATGAACGCCTCGTACAGCGGCCGACCGATCAGCGCGATGCCCTTTTCTTCAAGGTTGCGGGCGGTGGCCGGATCGAATTCGCTGGCCTGTTGTTTGATCAGCGCCCGGGCCTCGTCCGGGCTGTAGGCGGCGTTGAAGAATTGGTTGATGGTGCCCAGGTTGATTGGCAGTGGATACACCACGCCGCGATGGTTGGTGTAGACGTGGTGCTGGTAGGGCGTGAAGCTGGAGAACTGGTTGGCGTAATTCCAGACGCGCTCGTTGGAGGTGTGGAACAGGTGTGCGCCGTAGGTGTGGACCTCGATGCCGGTGTCTGGGTCGATCTCGGAGTAGGCGTTGCCGCCCAGGTGAGGGCGGCGTTCCAGCACCACTACGTTTCGCCCGGCGGTTGCAGCCCGTTCTGCAATGGTGAGTCCGAAGAAACCAGATCCGACGACTAACAGGTCCATGACATTCCCCCTCTGACCAAGTGCCTGCTTGGTGGTGTCACCAGCCTATGACATGCGGGGAGGCTCGGCAGGGCATGAGCCAAGCTGTTGCGAATACGGCGAGTTCACACATGCGTCCCGGCGGTGGTAGCATCGGTTTCTGTTCCTGGGGCTATGGCGCAGTTGGTAGCGCGTCTCGTTCGCAATGAGAAGGTCAGGGGTTCGAATCCCCTTAGCTCCACCATTGCGTGCTTACACGAAACATCGCCGTAGTAGATGTGGTTTTCACCCCTTGAGGTTTGTCCTTGAGGGGTGTTTTTGGTGCCTCGGGGCTCGTGGAGTTGGGCGTTGGGGCCGTTCTTACCTGGTTCTTGGTGGGGTTTGGTGAGTTGGTCGAAGGGTGGCTGGTAGGTGGGGGTGGTTTTGCGGTGTGGTGGTTGGTTGGGTTCGTCTTGGGGGTTGATGGTGATGTGGTCGAAGAAGACTAGGTTGAGTAGCTTTTTTAGGTGGTCGGGGGCGTTTGGGTAGGTGTAGAGCTGGTGGCAGTTTTGGAGTAGGTCTAGGGCTTGGTTGAGGTGTTGTTGGACGCGGTGTTTGTCGGCGGTGAGGGTTTTGAGTTGGTGGTCTATTTCGGTGATTTGGCTGGATATTTTGGCTTGCTCGGCTTTGAGTAGGTCGAGTGGGATGGCGTCGGCGTAGTGGGCTTGGAGTAGTTTGGTTTGCTGGTTTTGAAGTCTGGTTCGTTGCCTTTTGAGGTTGGCGACGCGGGTGTGTTGTTGGGCATAGATGTGTTCGAGTTCTTCTAGCAGGCTGTTTTCGATTTGTTGTCGCTGTTCGGGGGCGATCTGTATTCCCTTGTAGATGTTGGCGATTTGTTCTTCGACTTCGTGGATTAGGACGGCTTTGAATTGGCAGGCGGTGCGGTTGCGTTGGCGGTTGCTGCAGACGAAGTATGGGTAGGTTTGGCCGTTTCTGGCTTTTTGGCTCATGCCTTTGATTACTTCGTTGGCGAGGTTGCGTGAGTAGAATTCGGCGATGCTGCTCATGATGCCGTGTAGCAGGATGCCGCCGGGGGTCTGGTTGAGTCTTTCGGGTTTATCGGGGGCTAGGCGTAGTCGTACTCCGGCTGCTTCAGCCATCCGCAACCCACCGAATAGTTGTTGGACAATCTGTTTAGCGCCTTGGCTATTGGTGGCTGAAGCTCCGATCCGGAGTGTGGCTAGGCTGCCGTGCTGAGTGCATTTGGTCTTAGAGCGATTTATCTCCTGGCGGCTGGCTGGTTTCACTCCGTGATCGAGCAGGCTCCACCAACTCTGGTGGGATGTAGCGCCAGTTGCCAGGCTGGGAGTCAAGCGGGAACCTATCAGAAGCTGCAATACAACTTGCTCACCCTTTTTGAGTCCCGACATGCCAGCCAATACCGAACGTGTCAGGGCCTCTACTCGGGATGTCTCTAACGCCAGTGTTGGGTGAGTAACCAAAACTTTGGCGGCTACCTGTATTGGGCGACGGTCGGTGTCGGGTGGGCTGATTTGGACGCCCGGCACCAAGTCGCATGCTAGAGCTTGTAAGGCTGAAATGTGCGATTTGGCGGCGCCAATTCGGTATTCGATTTGGGTTTGATTGGCTCTGGTTTCGATGGCGACTGGCCCGAGATTGGGGTCGGCTACTAGCCGATGCATGAATCCATGGGCGGTGTCCCAGTCTAAGGGGCGTGGCCATTGCAGTACCCGCCAGGTAAAACGAGGGAATCTACGAGCCATCATCAGACTCCCTATTCTTTGGAGTTTCATCTTCTTGCTCGATGCGCCACAACAGATACACGGCTAGAGCTCGGGCCAAATCACGGCAGGAAAGGTTGGCTTTCCAGGCTGGAACTGCCCGCACTTGGGCCGATTGAGAACGCCCGTGTGCTACTTCTGGTTTTCGTCCCGGCCTACCCATAGCGGCCTCGCTTTGATCGTGGGTCTACCAGCGGTGACGGCTGCGCCCTAAGGGAGCTGACCGATACTGATTCAGCCTGAAACTGCGGGCTGCAACTTGAGTTGTGAGGATAGAAACGAGTCCGTGAGATAGCAGCATGACAGCTCTGGTCAATGGTCCCACTTCAGGCAATCCCAAGACTCGGTTTCTATCTAAGGGGACTTGACCCGGTTTTCTGGACGGTTGTGGTGTGTTGATCATGCCACTGCGGGGATGTGTGGGGCAAGGGTTTCGTATTCGTGTGGGGAATGGTAGCCGAGGCCAGAGTGGCGGCGGCGGGGTTGTACCAGCCCTCGATCCATTCGAATATAGCTGATGCCAATTGTGTCCTAGATCTCCATGTCTGGCGGTCTAGGAGTTCGCGTTGCATGCTAGCCCAGAATGATTCCATTGCCGCGTTGTCTTGGCTGGATGCAACCCTTCCCATGGAGCCAAGGAGGCCAGCTTCTCGGAGTCGGTGACCAAATTGCCAAGAGGTGTATTGGCTGCCCCTGTCGGCGTGAACGATAGTGCCTACGGGTTGGCGTTGCCAACGCGCCATCTGTAGCGCGTCTACCACTAGTTCGGTGCGGATATGATCGGCGATAGACCAGCCAACTATTTTTCGTGACCAGGCATCCATGACTGCGCAGCAGTACACCCAGCCATCTGCGGCTCGATGCTGGGTGATATCGGTGAACCATAACCGATTCGGCGCATCGGCTTGGAATCGGCGTTTAACTAGATCGTCGCAAGTAGCCGGTAACGGTTTGTGGCTACGGTGTTTGCGATACTGACAAACCCCAGCGAGCCTATCGGCTCGCATCAACCTAGCGACTCGTTTGCGGCTGCATCGGATCCCGAAACCAAGACGAAGCTCAGCATGAATCCGGGGCGCCCCATAGGTTCCATACGAAGCCGTATGGATACGGCGGATCCGAACTAGTAGCTCTTGGTCAGTCAGCTGATGCCGGCTTGGTTCCCGGTCACGCCAGTCGTAGTATCCCGATCTCGACACCTTCAACACCCGGCACGCCACCGCCACAGGGAATCCCTGGTCGGCTAGCTCACGGACGAACCGGAAACCTATTTTGGGAGAATATTCTCACGAGCGAAATAGGCAGACGCTCGTTTCAAGATCTCTACCTCGGTCTCCAAAACCCGATTCCTGCGACGTAGTTCAACCAGCTCTCGGCGTTCAGCAGTAGTTAGACCTTCGACCCGACCAGCATCTATATCGGCTTGGGCCATCCAACGACGCAAGCACGACTGACTGATTTGAAGCAACGCAGCAACCCGGGCCACCGGCTCACCCTGGGCCACCAAATCCAGTGCACGACGCCGAAACTCCGGCGGCTTAGCAGCAGGCATGAAACAGACTCCTCCCCTGGAAACATCATCCCAGATCAAGTGTCCAGAAAACCGGGTCAAGTCCCAAGAACTACGATCGGCCTACTAGCAATTAGTCACGCTGAGGGCGTATAGGCTGCCAAACGTATTCTGGCATCGTGTCCCTCTCGGCCGATCCCAGAGACCGTGAGAGTCTACAAGACTTTGAGCAGATGGCGTGACGTGTTCCTGGCTCGATTAACCACGTGCTGCGTTGCCAACTGGGGTACCGAAGTGCGAATGGTCTCATCGAGCCTGCCAGACGTATCAACAGAGGCTACCGCAACCCCCACAACTTCCGCCTCAGAATGCTCCTCACAGCAGGAGGCATAACCCCATAACCCACGCTCAAATCCGAAGAGCCACATAACGGGAGAGGACCTGCTCAGGCAACGTACGCTCAACGGAGTCTGTGAGTTTCATGAGCAGAGCCTAGCCATCGGTAGCTCTATCCCCAACGAGGCCTGCCGCGCAGTTGTTTCCTCGTCTCAAGCCACTCCCCAACTACATGTCGCATCCCGCGCGGCCCCAGGAAGTCATCACCAGAGGCAAAACCTCGATTTCAGCTCTGGCTACCCCCTACCGACCTACGTCGTGTCTCGGCGGTGTTGGTTCAACGCCTCAGCCACCTCGGCAACATTTCGAGGAGCACCCGGCAAGCCAAGGATCTCCAACAGCTCTAACGGCCACGGACGGGTGACCCCAGCCCTGGTAACAAGATCCGCGTCTGCCAGCACCTCGGCCACGGGACCCTGAGTGATCACACCGTCAAGCATGATGGCAGCTTGATCTGCCCAATCGAGTGCGAAGGGAATGTCGTGCGTAGCGATCAGCATCCCCGTGCCCAGCCCGTTCAACCGCTCAAGGGCCTGCACCATATCGGCGATGCCCCGGGCATCCAGCCCGGCTGTGGGTTCGTCCAGCAACAGCACCGCAGGGCGCATCGCGACCGCACCGGCAGTGGCGACCCGCTTTCGCTCACCGTAGGAAAGGTGATGTGTGGCACGTTCGGCTAGGTGGGTAACGCCCAATAGTTCTAGGGCCTCCTCGACCCTGGCCCGCACCGTGTCGGCATCCAACCCCTGGTTCATCGGCCCGAACGAAACATCCTGCGTGACATCGGCAGAGAACAATTGGTCGTCTGGATCCTGCAGAACGAGCTGCACGACCGAACGATGTGCGCGCAGGGCGCGCTTGTTATCAGCGAGCGGTACCCCGTCGACGCACACGTCGCCGGACTTGCCCCTCATGGCCCCCGACAGGCATCTCATCAAGGTGGTCTTACCACAACCGTTGGCGCCTAGAAGCACCACCCGGGCTCCCGGAGGCACCTCAATGGATGCTTCTTTGAGCACCTGTTCTCGTCCGGGATAGCCGGCGATCAAGTCTGTGGCAGAAAGTCTTACCGAATCAAACATGCGAAAATCCATATCAGAGCCAGGGTTAGGCCAGCCGAAATCATAAATCGTGTCGAAGGGGCCTGCTTTGGCGGGAGAGTGGTCAGCGCCACCTCATAACCGCGTCCAGCCAGGCCCTGCTGTAGCCGGTCTGCGTGAGCCCAAGAGCGAAGCAAGATCGAACCCATAAGGCCAGCGACAGCCCGCCACTGGCCAACAAATCGCTCCCACCTATTGCTCTCCCCGAGAGAGAACTTGGCGCCTCCCAGCCGGGCTGCTTGCGCCTCACGAATCGAAAACACCGAAGCCAACAGGCCAAACAGCAGCCGGTACATCAACGAGGCGATATCGAGCAACGCGTCCGGAACCCGTAGCCGCCGCAGCCAGGTGAGCAGGTCAACCATCGGTGTGGTCATCGCCAGAACGAAGATCGATAGAGTGCCGGAGATGCCATGGCACAGCAGCACCCAGCCCTTGTACAGGCCGCCCTTGGTGATCAGGAACCAGCCCCAGCGCCACCCGTCCGGCTCGTTCACCGAAGGAGGTCCAACAGAGATAGCTACGGTGATAGCCCCGATCACCAGGAAAATGAGCGGGGCGGCCATGGCCCCGGCCACCAACGTGGGCCTGATGCGCGCGAAAATCAGTAACGCTACTAGCGCAACCACCCCAACAACAAGAATGGCCAAGGGGCGTCGCAACAACAGCGCCGTGACTATTAGGGCCAGTGAGAAACCGACCTTAGCTCCCACCGATAGACGCCGCCACGGACTATGCCAGGCGGCGTCATCGAGAGCTACAGACCTAGCCAACTAGGGACTAGCCGTCTTATCAGCGGCGGCCTCGCTCTTTCGTTTTGCAGCGCTACGGCCCGAGAGGCTACCCAGAGCAAACCCAACGATTCCCGCTCCGGCAGCAGCCTGCAGGGCGAACAGCCCGGACTCAATCTCACCGCTATCTAGGTTGACCAGCGGCTCGAACCACGGCTCCACGCCTTGCTCTTCGAGGATCTCAGTAGCTGCACCGTCGGTGCCGCCGAACTCCTCACCTTCGACCCCGGTTCTCGGCGCCACAAACATCGGAATTAGGAATAGCGCAATCAGCGCTACCACCATAACGATCGACAGAGTCGCATTTCCGCGATTCTTCTCAGGCATTTGCGGCCTCCTTCACAGCGTCACCCTTCAAAACGCCGAGGCGCACCAGTTCTGGCTTAGCGACCCTGGTCAGGAAGGTAAACAGCAGCACACCGATGCAGCCTTCCGCGAGCGCCAAAGGAATCTGCGTCAAAGCGAAGATGGACAGGAATTTGCCTAAGGCTCCGAAGAAGCCGGAGGTCTCGTCTGGGTATGCGATCGCCAACTGGAATGCTGTCACACAGTATGTGACTAGGTCGGCTACTGCCATCGCAAAGAAGATCGCAATGGGCACCCCACCATTCAACTTTCGGATCAACACCCAAACGCCGTAGCCGGCCCACGGGCCAACGATGGCCATTGAGAACACGTTAGCGCCGAGCGTTGTTATGCCTCCATGGGCGAGCAATAGTGCTTGGAAAATCAAAACTATTGTGCCCAAGAAGGCCATTACGGGTGGTTTGAATAGCACCGCCCCCGCTCCGGTGCCCGTTGGATGGGATGAGCTCCCCGTGACTGACGGCAGCTTGATGGCTGATAAAACGAATGTGAACGCGCCGGCTGCCGCTAGCAGCAGGCGGTTTTCGGGATTCTTCTTGGCCTCGCGGACGACGGCGCGGCCACCATGTATAACAAATGGTGCTGATACCACGAACCACGCGGCGCATTGGACTGGGGGCAGAAAGCCCTCTGCTATGTGCATGAGCACTCTTTCTCGAGATTACGCGTCTCGCTCGATAGCACTCACTAGATCCGAGTCTCTGACTCACCGAATTCATCGGCTCACAGTGGCGCGACCGCTCCGGACTTCCACCGGATTCCTCGCAACCTAGCGCTGGCGCTTTTAGCCTCTCATACTTGTGGCGCCCAAACCTAGATTCCCAACATGTGCTCAAAAAATGTACGTCGACATAGGGCGCTAATCGAAGACGCGGTTTGGCTTGCAAGACGCTGAACACCGCAGCAACATATACACATTGACGAAGCGGCCCTATCCCTCCTCAGGCGAATCCAAGCAGGCGTCATAGGCGATGACCAGGTATTGCCCGGCCCATACGGGCCACGACGGGTTACGTATGCCGACTACACCGCGTCTGGTCGCAGCCTGGATTTCATCGAGGATTTTCTTCGCCACGAGGTGCTGCCGCGCTACGCCAACACGCACACCGAGGTGTCCGGAACCGGGTTACAAACCACCCGACTGCGTGAGGACGCCCGACGGATCATTCGCGATGCCGTGGGCGGGGATGACGACACGATCGTCATCTTCACTGGCTCGGGCTGCGCGGCAGCCATTGCGAAGATGGTCGGTATCTTGGGTTTGCGCATCTCTGCAGCGCTCGACGACAAGTACGGGCTAAGCGAGCAGATTCCGGCGAATGAGAAGCCGGTCGTGTTCATCGGACCTTTCGAACATCACTCCAACGAGCTGCAGTGGCGGGAGTCGATAGCGGACGTGGTGACGATATCTGAGGATGCCGACGGCCATATAGACCAAGACGAGCTTAGAGCTGAGCTTGAGCGCTACGCCGACCGGCCGACCAAAATCGGCTCTTTCTCGGCCGCCAGTAATGTGACCGGCATCGCCCAACTGCTGCACGAGCACGGTGCGCTGTCATTCTGGGACTACGCGGCTTGCGGGCCGTATCTAGACATCGACATGAACCCGCCAGAGCCCGGCGCCCACAAGGACGCCGTGTTCTTGTCCCCGCACAAGTTCATCGGCGGGCCGGGTACCCCTGGCGTGCTGGTGGTTCGGCGGGAGCTGTTGTCGAACCGGGTACCGGATGTGCCTGGCGGCGGCACGGTGATGTATGTGAATCCCACCGAACACCGCTACCTAGACGATCCGACGCAACGCGAAGAGGGCGGCACCCCGGCGATCATCGAATCAATCCGGGCCGACCCCGATGCCATACAGCTTTCCGGTCACAGCTCTGGCTCCTTTGCCAACGCATTCAGGGCCGCGGCAGCAATCGCGGATCCGCCTCTCCGCCCGGTAACGGTCAGCCAAGGAACCCCGATATCGGCGGCGACTAGAGCCTGTTTCGATTCGGCGGAGCCGACGAATCCGACGGGCACGCCGATGATCGCCGCCGGGCGCGGCCCGCCGCCAGCGATCAACTCGAGTAAGTGGTAAAGGGCTGTCGGCGCGTTGCCGATGGCAACCACGGCGCCGGCAAGGGCGTCGCCCCAAAGAGAGACGGCGGCAGCCGACCGAGTAGTTCCCCATTCTCGGGCCAGTTCGGTCGCGCGCTCATCGCGGATCAGGCACCGCACCTCATTGTCCGCCGGCAGCCTGCGCCTGGTAACCCCGTGGGCGATCATCTGTGCATCGGTGATGATCGGTGCACCGCCGCGCAGGGCAGCCCTCGCTGCTGGCACCAGGTCATCGTCAAAGACGATATGCCTAGCCAGACCCACATCGCCGGCGGCGTGAATCATGCGTACCGCGACCACTTCCTGCTCGGGGGTGAACCTCGATAGGTCGGCCTCTTGGCGAATCATGGCAAACGATCGCACATAGATCTCGGTGCCGTTGGTCTCGTAGTCATAGATTCGAGGGGGTCGAGTCGTCATGGCGCCCAAGCCTACTCGTGACCTTGTGCAAACAGCTGGGAAGAGGTCAGCTAGCTGTCGGCGAGTTAACCAAAGGATGACTTCTTGGACGCAGGACAGGCATCCCAATTCTTTGCTCGGGACCCGGCGTTGGCTTTCGCGTTTTTGCCTAGAGCCGTTCAGCCCGTCTCTATCTCCTTCAGAAGCATGTGTCACTGCCACACTGACAACCGCGTGCGCGGGTTTGCCACCGATTCTCATTGCTGCGCAAAGTCTGGTGAGGTATCCTCTCAATCAACATGACCGGTTCCGCTGCCCGCTTCGGTGGGAGTCCAGGGCCGGTTCTCGTTTTTCTCGAGAAACAAACACGCGAGTGATTCGGCCGAAACAATTCAAAACCTATACCGAACAGGTGGAACTACTTCGTACGCGTGGGATGAGCGTCGATAACCAGGCTCGGGCCGAGCACCTGCTCGCTCGGCTCAACTACTACCGGCTCTCCGGATACTGGTATCCGATGCGCCGCTTCAGCCCGGGCACCGACGTAGATCGAAACGAGTTCATCGACGGCGCATCATTCGACCTGGTTGTAGACCTCTATGAATTCGATGAGCGGCTACGGCACAGTGTGGTAATCGATAACGATTGCGTCGTTGAAACACACGGCGATCTAGCATCCAGCGTTGGCGTGCTCACGTGGCTCGGCATTGCCCTGTATCTCGTGGGTGCGGCGATCAACACCGGTTCTGAGGCGCAGCGGATGGTTTGGAAGAGGCGGCCAGAG
>PDWJ01003302.1_pt1 | contig 15609 bp, 9 predicted proteins | sample 1430881 | NCBI WGS metagenome assembly PDWJ01 (sample SAMN01162460, study PRJNA174530) | Oral metagenome, whole genome shotgun sequencing project. | biome: Marine environment; feature: Marine mammal; material: Swab sample of the gingival sulcus; isolation source: swab sample of gingival sulcus... | reverse complement strand
TGAACTGGATACGCTTGAGAAAACAGCAAATACTTTAAATATCGGCTTCCCTAAAAACTATTGGAAAGATGACTTTTATCCGTCTTTTTTTGGTTTTTTTATAAAGGACGGATGTTTTTATATAAACTACATGTACGACAATAAAGTACTTTTTTCAAAAGATTCTAAAAACTGGATTTCAACGGAAATTCCAAGTAAATACGCTAATGTCAAGAGAACAATTCCACAAGAGAAAGGATTAAGTAGCAATTATATAAGGTTGGTATTTGATCCGTTTAGAGATGTCTTTTACCGGTTTGTAAGACATGAACAAAAGAAAATTAAGAACAGAGATATCACAGACTTAGTACGATACCCACAAAATTTTTCTATTATTATATTAGACAAAGACCTAAATATTATAGGAGAAACTATTTTCCCTCCAGACACATATGATCCACATGGCTTCTTCATCACAAAAGAAGGCCTGTACTTATCCCGAAGTAATCCGTTCAACCCGGAGTACGACATTAATCTTCTTGATTTTCAATTATTTAATTTGTCTGAAAAATGAAAAAGATTATAATTTTCTGAATAACTTCGGTTTAGAAACATACAAAGTTATTACTGATACAATGATGCTAACGATTGAAAACAATTTGGCAGGTATAAATCCTGAATTATTAACTAGTTTATGCTATAGTGCTTTGAAAAGAAAACGAAACCGGATGGAACACTTCCTAACTATTTACTTATAACCAAGAACTCATATTTTCCCGAACCAATCTCAATTACAGCCTTGTTCTTACCTGCCTTTTGCATCATGCAATAGTTGTTTGCATTAAGTTCAACACCATTTTTAAGTACTTTTTGTCCTTTTATCAAAGGAACTATAACCGACGCCGTGGTGTTACACGGAATCTCAACATTTAGAGTCAGACGGTTATTATCACTGAGTTTCCAGTCACAACCAATGACCCCATAAGGCGAATCATAAGAAGTACTACAGCTTGTTACATCTCCTACCATCTCCGGTTCAATAACTATGTCTTTAAAAGCAACAGATGTTTCGCTTTGTTTGATTCCGCCAAGCCCATTATAAAACCATTCCATAAGGTGTCCGAGCATCATATGGTTGTGCGAGAAACCTTCGGCTTTCCATGACTCAGTCAATGAAGTGGCTCCCTTTTCTAACTGATAACCGTAACTGGGAACATCGCTACGGTAGTTCATTTTATATAAAATATCGGAATAACCCGACTCCTGCAACGTTTGAACCAGATACCTGTAACCTACATCACCCGATGTTAAAGCGTTATTATTTTTTGTGACTGATTTAGCCAGGTTTACTCTTACTTCCCGATCATATTTTTCATCTACCATACCCATAAACAATGGCATAGCATAAGAGGTCTGACTGCCTGTGGAATATAACTTCTTCTTTTCATCGAAAAATTTATCATTAAATGCAACTCTGATCTTTTCAGCTAAAGTTTTGTAATACGTGGCATCTTTTTTATTTCCCAGCATTGCAGCCATTTTAGAAAGCAGTTTTACATCATAAAACCAGATTGCAGTTGCGGTTAATGATATGGGTGTGAGTTGAGCTGATCCCGGACCTTTAGGTCCCAAATCGTACCAGTCGCCCAATCCATGGTCAAGAATGCAATTATCAGCTTTACTATACAGATAGGCTATGTAGTGTTTCATCATCGGATAAGCTTTTTTCATGGCCTGCGTATCGCCATACCATTTGTAAAGGTACCAGGGCAAAATAACACTGGAACTACCCCACTCCGGTGAATCTCTGAATCCCTGAGTAAATTCAACATATTCGGGAGCAATGTCAGGTACCAGCCCGTCTTTTGTCTGCGACTCCATCATATCAAACACAATCTTATAGTAGAGATTGTAAATATCATACATATATTTTATGGAATTCCCCATCAGATGGGTGACTTCCAGCCAACCCAGTTTTTCGCGGTGCGGACAGTCGGTGGTCACGCTGGACAGGTTACTTTTCACTGACCAGTCAATTAGTTCGTATGTGCGGTTAAACAGTTCGTTTGAACAATTAAAACTCCCTATTGCCGGCGAAGAATTCCGGGTATGCAGGGATTGTAATTCTGTAATAACCGGAAGACCTTTAGGATTTGGGTAACCTTCAGGAACAGCACCCTCTACCTGTACATATCTAAAACCATAGTAAGTGAATTTAGGCATCCATATCTCTTCTCCCTCCCCTTTTAGAGTGTACTGAAACCAAACAGGCGTTCCTGATGTTTTTTGATTCATTAATCCGTTTTCCTCCAATCGTTCTGCGGGATGCAGCCTAAGCATCTGCCCTTTTTTACCTTTCACTTTTAATTTTACAATGCCCGAAGCATTTTGTTTGAAATCATATAAAAAAGTATTTTCAGGTGTTTTAATAAGCGGGTCATCAAAGACTTCCATAACCTGTAACGGATGATCCATTTCTGCTTTCAACTTCCCTTTTGGGCCTCTGGAAATAAGTACATTTTTCCATTTATTGTCATTAAAACCCGGAATATCCCAACCTGCTTGTTCCCGATTGGCATCGTAATCTTCACCACCGAAGATACTTGTGAAAGTGATGGGTGATTTATCGGTTTTCCAGCTTTCATCACTAACAACAACTTCCTCTGTGCCGTCTTCATATTCAATTTTTAGTTTACAAATAAGCGTTGGAGAACCATAGGTGATGGCAAATTTGATATACCTTTCTGTGTTTATGTTGTAAAAACCGTTGCCCACCAATGCTCCAATAACATTTTTCCCTTTTTGAAGCTGGTGTGTTACTTCGTACATATTGTACAGGCAGGTTTTATCATATTGTGTCCAGCCGGGAGCCAGAAAAGATTTGCTTATTTTTTCTCCATTCAGGCTCAGTTCATAATGCCCTAATCCGGAAACAGCAATAAAAGCATTCTTCACTTTTTTAGTAACAGTAAACTCCTTTCTAAAATAAGGTGTTACATACCGTTTCTGCCCGAGTACTTCTACTCTCTCTTTAAAATCTCTTCTAAGCCCGTGTATTCCCGGAACCATACGTAATGACTCCGGCATTTCTTCATAAACCATCCACTTAGCATCGCTCCAATCTTTTTCATTGAACATGGCTGTAACAAAAGCCGCAGGTTGGCTCCAGTCCGACTCCATTCCATGGTTATCCCAAACTTTTACTTTCCAAAAATATTTTTTTGCAGAAATTAATGGTTTTCCATCATATGGCACCTGGATTGAAGCATCTGACTCTACTTTCCCTGTATTCCATAAAATTCCTTTATTCTGGTTCAGTTCATTCAAATCATCAGAAACCAATATATGGTATGCAGTTTGCAATACATTCTGTTTCTCAGCTTTAATTTTCCAGCTGAAAATCAATTTGTCTTTTGACACACCAACAGGTGCTTCAAGGTTACCACATCTGGTTTCATAAACTTCAACTGCTTTTTCAGCATAACAGCAACTAAGCATTGCCAAAGAAATAAATACAAGGAAATTTTGCAGTTTACTTTTCAACATATCTTTATTCATTTTTTATTTTCTTCTACTTCGCTAATTTCAAAAGGCTGAATATATACTCAAAACAATCTAACAGATTCTTACCACATCAATATTCAATATCTGTCCCAGCTTTTCAATTTTGTCGGCTACATGCCCAACGCCAATAGCACAATGATGAGCAGGCCCCTGTTTCGACCACTGATCCATAAAAACTTTTGCCCCTATTGAAAAACGATAGCGGCTGTTGGTATTACCAATTTGAAGTATTGGCCCTTCCACTGCTTCTCCTTCAGCACATAACAAAAATACCCCATCTTTCCCTTCAACCACAGAAAGTAATGTTACAGGTCCGTTTTTAACATTCATCTGTATTGAGAGCCCTTTTCCCGGTTTTCCATGATAAACAGGTAATGGAACCAGTCTTACTTTTTCTTCTGCAATAGTATAATGGGCAGGGCCATCGTGCCCAAGGTAAATAACATCATCGTTAAAGTCCATTAAGTAGAATTCTGAAAACGAACCACCAGCTCCAAACTCTGCCATAATTTTCATGGCTTGTGCATTTTTCACTTCACATTCTCCGGCAATGGGAATATTTTTTCCCGTAAGTAATGTATTACCAGCAATTACTGAAGTTACAATATTTTCATATTCGTTACCCGACTCTCCCTCGTAGTAATAAGCCATAGATCCCAAATTCCGGTTCTTAATCAACTTATCAAGGGCAACTGAGGTTTTGGCAGCACGCTCCAGTTCATCTTTTTCACATTCTTCCGACACCTCAAATGAAGTATTAAATTCTTCCAATTTAGCCTGAACCTCAACGTCAGTGGCATTGTCTCTGTATTTTTTCAGTTCACACATTTCAATCAACTCCATATGGGTACCAAAAACAGCCGATTGTTTGGTTATATCCGTGTAAACATCCAACATTCCGTTGTAATAGTGACCTAAAATTCCCATGCGGTTATTTCGCATTGCTACAGCAACCGAAGCTGCTTCTGTCCAGGCTTTAATTTCCTCCCATGCTTGTTCATCCTGCAGGTACCCGGTTACAATATCGTAGTGAATATCTGAGCGGTTAAAAACAGCTGCAATCTCAGGAACAGAACATGACTGACAATGTTCCAGCCAAACACCAGTCATTTTTCCACGATCGTTTAATTTATTAAAGCTTTCATAATCGAGTTGTGGTACAGACTGAAGATTGAGTATAATAACCGGAATCTTTAACTTTTGTGCCACCGGCAAAACTGTTGACGAAAGGGCATAGGTTGAAACATAAAGAAATACGATTTCTACATCTTCGCTCTTTAAAAAGTCTGCTGCCTCGCGTGCTTTTTCAGGGTTATCTACCATACCGGCATCAGATACTTCTACACCAAAGCCTGCTATTCTGTTTTTAATTTCTTCCTGATAGGTATTCAGGTTTTCAAGTAACCCTTCAAACTGAGGCCAGTAGGTATCCAGCCCTATTCCAAACAATCCAATTTTTGTCATCACTTTCCTTTTAAACGAAGCATTCGCTTTTTATATTAAAAAATACTATTAAAACTTCAAATATCAATACACAAAACGACTACTTACATATAATTTTTAAATACTAAAGTAAAGCCTTTGCATATAAAAATGCAAAGGTTTTCACAGGTATGATTGTAATTGCCTGGATTTTACTCAAGCTCACCAATTCGTATTTCCCTTTCTGGAATTAGCAATAAGTAATTTATGCTGATTTATCTGATAACCATCTTTTATTTTCAAAAGCACAACTGGCAATCTACTTCAAAAAAAACGCAGTAAGTTTCTGACTTACTGCGTTTTGCAGATTATTGATTATTGCTAATAATCGTTATTTATTTAACTTCTTCAAAGTCCACGTCGGTTACTTCGCCGTCTTCACCGTCTGACTGGCTGCTACCTGCATCGGCCGTTGGGCCACTTTGTGGCTCACCTCCGCCCTGCTGTGCCTGAGACGCGTTATACATTTCCTGCGAAGCAGCCTGAAAAACAGTATTTAACTCATTCATTGCAGAATCGATAGCCGATAAATCCTGACTCTTGTGTGCTTCTTTCAGTTTTGCCAGCGCATCTTCAATGGGCTTTTTCTTATCAGCCGGAATTTTGTCGCCATATTCCTTCAGTTGCTTTTCTGTCTGGAATATCAAACTATCGGCCTGATTGATTTTATCAGCCTTATCTTTGGCAGTTTTATCTGCTTCTGCATTGGCTTCAGCTTCCGATTTCATCCTTTTAATTTCATCATCAGACAAACCTGAAGAGGCTTCAATACGTATAGACTGCGATTTTCCGGTTGCTTTATCCTTTGCATTGACATGCAAAATACCATTTGCATCAATATCAAAAGTTACTTCAATCTGCGGTACACCGCGTGGTGCCGGTGGAATACCATCGAGGTGAAAACGTCCAATAGTTTTATTGCCTGAAGCAATAGGACGTTCGCCCTGTAAAACATGTATTTCAACGGAAGGCTGGTTGTCGGCAGCAGTAGTAAACGTTTCCGATTTTTTAGTCGGAATTGTAGTGTTAGCTTCAATCAGTTTTGTCATTACACCACCCATGGTTTCGATACCCAACGACAATGGTGTTACATCGAGTAACAAAACGTCTTTTACTTCGCCTGTTAACACACCACCCTGAATGGCAGCACCAACTGCTACTACTTCATCGGGATTAACACCTTTCGATGGAGCTTTGCCAAAAAACTTTTCTACTTTTTCCTGAATGGCAGGAATACGTGTTGAGCCACCTACAAGTATTACTTCATCGATTTCACTGGCTGAAATGCCGGCGTTTTTCAACGCTTTACTACAAGGCTCAATCGTTGCATTTATCAAATTATCAGCAAGTTGCTCAAATTTTGCACGTGTTAGTGTTTTTACAAGGTGTTTAGGAATACCATCAACCGGCATAATATACGGCAGGTTAATTTCGGTTTGCGTAGAACTTGAAAGTTCAATTTTTGCTTTCTCTGCTGCTTCTTTTAAACGCTGTAAGGCCATCGGATCTTTCCTCAGGTCTATTCCTTCATCCTTTTTAAACTCTTCAGCCAACCAGTCGATAATCACCTGGTCAAAATCATCTCCACCAAGGTGGGTATCTCCATCAGTAGATTTTACTTCAAAAACACCATCTCCCAATTCCAGTATCGAAATATCAAAAGTACCGCCACCAAGGTCGAAAACAGCAATTTTCATATCCTTGTGCATTTTATCGAGGCCATATGCCAGCGATGCAGCAGTAGGTTCATTAATAATACGGCGAACTGTTAAACCTGCAATCTCACCGGCTTCTTTGGTAGCCTGGCGCTGAGAGTCATTAAAATAAGCCGGAACGGTAATTACTGCTTCGGTAACTTCCTGTCCCAGGTAGTCTTCAGCAGTTTTCTTCATTTTCTGAAGGATCATTGCTGAAATTTCCTGTGGCGAATATTTACGATCGTCTATCTGTACCCTTGGTGTATTATTGTCACCTTTTACCACCTTATAAGGAATCCTTTCAATCTCTTTTTTACACTGATCGTAAGTTTCCCCCATAAACCGTTTGATAGAATATACAGTTTTTGAAGGATTGGTAATGGCCTGACGTTTGGCAGGATCGCCAGCTTTACGTTCTCCGTTTTCAACAAACGCAACAATAGAAGGTGTTGTACGTTTCCCTTCGCTGTTAGGAATAACAACAGGTTCATTCCCTTCCATAACGGCAACACACGAATTCGTGGTTCCCAAGTCAATTCCAATTATTTTTCCCATAATATATTTTTTTGTTATTAAATGCTTTTTTCAATCACGGGTGGTAATTATCAATCACCATGCCACCGGCTTTTTGGCAAAAACTGGCGCAAATCTGGCACCGGTACCGATTTTTTACTGCCTTTTACTGTCAAAACTGATGACAAAAAGACAGCACACCATTTTTACCCTCTATACATCAACCGTAAAATTAACAGGTATTTTATTGCTCTTGTCTCCTACCCTTTATGAAGAAATACCGATAATAAAATTTGGATAAATATCAATCTCTTTGACAAAAATGTCTTAAATTCGAATTTTCAATTTTAAACATCACTAAATGGCAACAAAAACACTTCGCACCGATCCTCAAAAACGGCTCTATTCGCTTGATGCACTTCGTGGGTTCGATATGTTCTGGATTACCGGTGGTGGAGCGCTGGCAATAGCGCTTTCGAAAATAACCGGCGTAGAATGGCTCGAACAACAAATGCACCATGTAAAATGGGAAGGATTTCATTTTGAGGACTTAATATTTCCTTTATTCATGTTTGTTGCGGGAGTTGCCATCCCTTTATCGGTTAAAGCAAAACTGGAAAAGAATGTGCCTCACAAAAAATTACTTACCAAAGCTTTTTGGAGGATGGTGATTTTAATTCTCCTTGGTATTTTCTACAACGGAACTTTTAAAAACGGTTTTCAGGATGGGCGCATAGCCAGTGTTTTAGGCCAAATTGGCATTGGCTACTTCTTCGCAGCATTAATCGTTATTTACGTCGATTCATTCCGCAACCGGATAATTTGGCTGGTTGGCATACTTGCCGGCATCGGGATAATTCAATTGCTGATACCGGTACCCGGTTTTGGCGCCGGGGTGCTGACTCCCGAAGGTAGCATCAACGGCTATATCGACAAGTTACTGCTGCCGGGGCGACTTTATGGTGGAACTTTTGACCCCGAAGGCATTTTATGCAGTTTGTCGGCAACAGGAATAACACTAATGGGCACTATTGCCGGAAACATACTGCGGCGCAAAAAAACAACCGACTGGCTAAAATTGGGTTACCTTACGGCAGCCGGCACCGGATCAATCATTTTAGCATTATTGCTATCTACATTTTATCCGATCATTAAGGCTGCATGGACCTCCACCTTCAACCTGCTAGCCGGCGGTATTTCATTTTTGCTTCTGGCACTTTTTTACCTTATTATCGACCACTGGGGTTTTAAAAAATGGGCCTTTTATTTTCGTGTTATCGGCATGAATTCAATTTTTGTTTACCTCTTTACACGCGTTGTGAATGTGCAAAATATATCCGAATTTTTTGTGGGATGGATTACCAAACCTATGGGCGAATTTGGAGACTTTGTATTGCTTATTTGTGGAATAGCACTGGTATGGCTACTTTTATATTATATGTTTAAAAAGAAAATCTTTTTGAGGGTGTAAAACTATAAATTCTATGACTATAAAATTTAAAAACCATATGAAACGACTTGTTTATCTGGCTCTCTTGTCATTAATAATAGTAAGCTGTGGAAACAGCAAAAAAAATAAAGAAAAAGCAACGCTACAAAAACCTAATGTAGTATTGATTTATATTGACGACCTTGGTTATGGCGATATTAGCTGTTATGGTGCTACGGAGATTAGTACGCCAAATATTGACCTGCTGGCAGAAGAAGGCATCATTTTTTCCAACGGACACTGTTCATCGGCAACCTGTACGCCATCGCGGTATTCCATGTTAACAGGGCAATATGCCTGGCGCCAGAAAGGCACTGGAATAGCACCCGGCGATGCGGCTTTGATAATCGATACCGGCCGGCTTACCTTAGCAGATGTATTTAAAAAGGCAGGATACACAACTGCTGTTGTAGGCAAGTGGCACCTTGGCCTGGGGCCCGAGGGTGGCCCCAACTGGAACGGAACTATTTCTCCCGGGCCACAGGACTTAGGATTCGACTACTCCTTTCTTATTCCTGCCACTGGTGACCGTGTACCATGTGTTTTTGTAGAAAATGCCCATGTGGTAGGCCTCGACCCAAAAGATTCAATAAAGGTGAATTTTAAAGAAAAAATAGGCAACGAACCTACCGGCAGGGAAAATCCGGAATTACTAAAAATGAAACCCAGTAATGGCCACGATTTTACCATTATAAATGGCATTAGCCGTATTGGGTGGATGAGTGGTGGAAATGCTGCCCGCTGGGTGGATGAGGAAATAGCAGACGTAATTACAGGCAAAGCACTGGACTTTATCTCTGACAATAAGGATAATCCCTTTTTTCTTTATTATTCCACACACGACATACATGTTCCTCGTGTTCCGCATCCGCGTTTTGCAGGTAAAAGCAGCATGGGGCCACGGGGCGATGCCATTCTGGAAGTGGACTGGGCCGTGGGTGAAATCACAAAAAAGCTGGAAGACCTGGGTTTGGCAGAAAATACTATCGTAATTTTTACCAGCGATAATGGCCCTGTAGTAGACGATGGTTACCAAGATCAGGCAGTCGAACTTTTGGGAAATCACAAACCCACCGGGCCGCTACGGGGCGGTAAATACAGTGCTTTCGATGGTGGAACAAGGGTTCCTTTTATTGTTTACTGGCCGGGAGTTATTCCATCCGAAACATCAGATGTGCCGGTAAGTCAGATCGACTTTGTCCATTCGTTTGCAAAAATGACCGGCTTAACCTTGCAGGAAAATGATGCTCCCGACAGCTTCGATATGTTAGACGTACTTCTAGGAAAATCTGAAAATGGACGGGAATGGATTGTAGAACATAGTGGCGCATTTTCAATCATCAAAGATAACTGGAAATACATCGAACCCAATAACCGGCCGGCTTATAACCGCTATACCAATACCGAACTCGGGAATAGCAGTAAACCACAACTTTATAATCTTGATGATGATTTAGGCGAAATGGAAAATATCGCTTCACAAAATCCAGAAAAAGTAGAGGAGCTAAAAACCTTCTTGCATAAAATTATTGAAGACGGCAGATCGAGGTAATATCCAAAAAAAATTATGCTGTTAAAATAATTCAGCATATTAATATGGTATAAATATTTCTCACCCCAAACAGGCAACTCAATCTGCCCTGCTCTTATCAAAATAAACAAGAGCATTGATTGCATCCGCACGCTTACCGGATGAAGGCTGATTAAGCGTTTTAAAATTACAATCAATAACGTTCCGGTTGTTAAAAAAATTTGCACTGCAATTCCATTATGTTAAATAATGTAAATATTCTTTTCAAACCGATAATCAAAAAGCAAAACGGAATACAAATTGCAACAGCTTGTACAGAAATAGAATATAAAAGAAAGGAGATAAGTCATGAAAAAATTAATTGTTTTATTAGCATTAGTTCTGACTGCTTCCTTTGTATTTGCAACAGGTAGCGTACAGGACAAAAAAAGTACAAGAAAAGAAAAAAGAAAAGCAGAGCAGCAACGTCAGTATGTGCTGACAAAAAGAATGCTTGAGGACAGAAATTTTGTACTCGAAACCAACTTTCTGGACAATCGCTACGGTGACAGGTTCAACGTAAGCCCAACTATTAATTTTATAAAAATTGATAATAATCAGGCTGTTATACAAATTGGTTCAGATCATGGCATGGGAGCTAATGGTGTAGGAGGTGTGACTGCAAAAGGTAATATCACCAAGTGGGATGTAAAAGAAAATCCTAAAAGCCAAACATTTCAGGCAAGTATATTGGTATCAACACCGATTGGAATATACGACCTCAATTTTAATATTTGTCCCAATGGATTAACATCAGCAAGGTTAACAGGAAATTATTCCGGCAGCCTTACCTTTAACGGACGGCTCATCCCCGTTGATGAATCAATCGTATATGAAGGCTGGTCGTTATAATAAATTGTTTTTATTTGGGGCTTTTAGTATTTAATTTTTACAAAGGCAGTTCAATTTTTTGGATTGCCTTTGCTTATTAAGGTTTCAAATTGTTTATCAATCTTAACTATGTATTCGAAAAATATACAACCCTTCTAAAAGTGGCAGGTTACAAACTACAAATTAAACCAGGTAGGTTTGCCTGTTTTCAACATTAAATCCAATGCCCAAATGGTTGAAATGGATATTGGTTACGCTCAATTATAATTAATAAAATGGAACTTCACCATGTATCTGCCTGTCACTTTCATAACATAGTAAGAAAATAAAACAATACTTTTGAAGTTTTATGACAAAAAGATCAGTGATATGCGATTTTTATATTTGATTCTGGTTATGGCCCCCCTTTTTGTAGGTGCACAGATTAATCAAACCGATGCTAACGGGTTACGACAGGGACTTTGGAAAAAGCAACAACCCAACGGAAGATTACTCTATGAAGGCCATTTTAAAGATGGAAAACCGGTTGGTGAATGGAAACGTTATCACCCCGGTGGGCAGATTAAAGCAATTATTAATTACCAGTCTGACAGCGATACCGCCAATGTGCAGCTTTTTGACGAAAATGGACGAAAGGCCGCAGAAGGAACGTTTCTTAATAAAAAGAAAACCGGTTTCTGGAGGTACTATTCTGGAACCCGGATAATTTCCGACGAACAATACCTTAACGGTGAAAAAAACGGTACTGCCCACACCTATTATAATTCAGGTGAAATACTGGAAGCAACAGACTGGAAAAACGGGAAAAAGGAAGGAAACTATCGCATTTACTATAAAAACGGCAAACCGTTTATGAAATACAAGAACCAAGACAACAAGCGTAACGGGCTTTTTTTAACCTACTATCCAAATGGCAAAACTGAGTTGGAGGCAGCCTACAAAAATGGCCTGCGCAATGGAAACTGGATATATTTTAAAGAGAACGGCGACAAATGGTACACGCTGATTTACAACAACGGAGAGTTGCTAAACCCAACTGTTCGCGACAGTATTGCCGGTATACTTTTTCAACAAATGGAAAATAACAGGGATAAATACAACGACCCGGAGAAATACCTGAACGACCCTGCGCAATTCTTATTAAAAAACAGCTCAAACCAATAGAAATCCTTCATATTTCCTAACTTTAACCCCAGTTTCTTTTTAAAAGTCTTATTTTGTCATGAGAACTTATTTTTTTATACTTTTTTCCGTATTACCAATCTTATTCCCCGTCTTGGTAAAATCGCAGGCCTGCTACTGGGTTAGTTTTACGGATAAAAATAATACTCCCTACTCGCTGGCGGAACCCGAAGTATATCTTTCGGAGAGAGCATTGCAACGTCGTCAACGTCAGCATATTGCCATCGACTCGCTTGATCTTCCCGTTAATCCTTCCTACAGTGCAGCCATTACGGGTATTAGCGGTGTAAAATTCTTACATGCCTCAAAATGGTTGAACGGGATTACAGTAACAGCTACTTCCGACAGCATGTTAATGACCGCAAAACAATTTCCTTTTGTCAAAGATATTCAGCTTACAAAACCTGCCATTGGTGTAAAAAGTGGTATTAACAAATGGGTAAATCAATCAGGTAAACCTCTCATGCAATCAATAACTTCAAATAATGGCCCATCTGTGTATCAAACTACTATTATGAATGGCCAGTACATTCATAATCAGGGTTTTTGGGGCGAAGGGATGCAAATAGCAATTTTAGATGCAGGCTTTTTTAATGTAGATACGTATCCTGCGTTCGACAGCCTGTGGGCAAATAATCAGATTCTTGGCACGCGCGACTTTGTAAATCCTGATGATGATTTTTTTAAAACCAATTATCATGGAATGAGTGTTTTGTCGTGTATAGGTGGTAACATTCCGGGCCAGTTATTAGGCACCGGACCCAAAGCATCCTTTTGGCTCTTACGTTCCGAAGATGTCGCAACTGAATACCTTATTGAAGAAGACAATTGGATAGCTGCCGCCGAATTTGCCGATAGTGTGGGCTGCGATATTATCAACTCATCATTAGGTTATTCCACTTTCGATGCCCCTGCCATGAACCATAAATATACAGACATGGACGGCAAAACGACGCGGGTTACCCGTGGTGCCAACATTGCTGCTTCTCGCGGAATGCTGGTTTTTGTCAGCGCCGGAAACGAAGGCAATAAACCCTGGAAATATATTACTGCACCTGCCGATGGCGATAATGTGATTGCTGTAGGGGCTGTTAACCGCGATTCATTGCCAGCTCCGTTTACATCACTGGGGCCGGCTGCTGATGGTGATATTAAACCCAACGTTACCGCTTTAGGCTGGAACACTTATCTTGAAAAGAGAAATGGCGAAACTGGTTACAGCAGTGGCACTTCGTTTTCATCGCCGGTAATGGCAGGAATGGCAGCCTGTTTGTGGCAAGCTAATACCGGAGCAAAGGCTGAGACCGTAAAAAACATCATTGAACTAACCGCATCGCAATCTATGCAGCCCGATTCCAGAATGGGATATGGCATCCCCAATATGCAAAAGGCATTTCTTCACATTATCAACCTATCGGAGAAACAAAAAAAGCTGACCAACAAGTGGAATGTATTTCCTAACCCTATCGGTGAGGCCATCTTTTTAACCTGTAATAGCTGCGTTTCCCAAAAGAACATACAAATTGAACTTTATAGCATAGATGGCCGATTGTTAAGAAATTGGATAAAACCGCCAACAAACCGTACTGAAATCCGAGGTTTACAATCACTTCCACGTGGGATTTTTCTGCTAAAAATCAACCATTCCGGCCACGTTGAAACCTTCAAGCTGAACAAAGTCAGGTAAAATGGAACATAAACTGACCCTTTCAGAATTAAATGAGAAAATCAAAGCTGCCATAACCGAAGCGTTTTTGAGCCCGGTTTGGGTGGTAGCTGAAATAAGTGAGTTGAAAGAAAATCGCAACGGCCATTGCTACCTTGAACTGGTTGAAAAAGAAGAAGAGGAAATTACTGCCCGCGCCCGCGCTACTATCTGGTCGTATACCTACCGGATGGTAAAGCCCTATTTTGAAACCACCACGGGTCACCCGTTTTCGGAGGGTATTAAAATACTGGTACAGGTTTCGGTGGAGTACCACCCATCGTTCGGATTAAGCCTGAACATTAAGGATATTGACCCTGTATATACCGCAGGCGATATGGCTTTGCAACGAAAAGCTATTGTAGTGAAACTGCAGGAAAAGGGAGTTTTTGATATGAACCGCGAGCTGCAAATACCAATGCTTCCGCAAAAAATTGCAGTAATTTCGTCAGCCACAGCCGCCGGCTACCAGGATTTTATGAACCAACTGGAGAATAACGCGAGGGGATTCAAATTCTATACCCACCTTTTTCAGGCAGTAATGCAAGGCGCAGAAGCAGTACCGTCAATTATATGTGCATTAGAGCAGATCTACCGCTACGATAAGTTTTTCGATGCTGTGGTTATTATACGTGGCGGGGGTGCAACAGCAGACCTCAGCAGCTTCGACAACTACGAACTTGCCCTTCATATTACGCAATTTCCGTTGCCCGTTATTACTGGCATAGGGCACGAAAAAGATGATACCATTATAGACCTTGTGGCACATACCCGAATGAAAACCCCCACTGCCGTTGCTGAATTTCTGATAGGTGGCATGGAAAGGGCTTACGAAAACCTGTTACAACAGGAATCGAACCTTGCTTTTTTAGTAAAGCAAAGAATTGATAGCCATTTTGATGAACTTTCGCATTTGATGGCAAAAATGAGCCAGGGTGCTTTGGCTTTTATTCATAAAAAAAACCTGAAATTAATAAAAAAAGGCACTGATATTCAAAGAAGTATACGTACTTTCACATTTTCAAAAGAAGGGGAATTAACCAAGCAAAAGCACCGTTTTTTTACATCAGGCTCCATGTGGAAAATAAAATCGGAGAACCATTTAAAAAGAAAACGGGATGATTTAAAACGTATTACTTCTGAAATTCTGATAACCAGGCATTCAAAAATAAACTACCTACAGGAAACAGTTGTTAAAGAAATCCGGAGTTATATCCATAAAGAGAAAGAACGCATACATTTATTTGAAAACGGGGTGCGATTATTGAACCCGGAAAATGTGCTAAAAAGAGGATATTCGTTAACTTTGAAAGATGGAAAAATTGTGAAATCGGTTTTGGCAGTAAACGAAAAAGATGTTATAGCAACCCAGTTGTCAGATGGTAAAATTCAAAGTAAAATTTTAAAAAAAGAAAATGGCTACAAAAAAGATAACCTATAACGAAGCAATTACAGAAATAGAAAATATTCTGGATAAAATTGAAAATGAGGAGTTGGACGTTGACGAACTGGCAGAAAAAGTAAACCGCGTTTCGGAACTTCTGAAAATATGCAGGGAAAAATTACAAACTACCAATAAACAGGTAGAACAAGTGCT
>PDWJ01003299.1_pt1 | contig 15617 bp, 13 predicted proteins | sample 1430881 | NCBI WGS metagenome assembly PDWJ01 (sample SAMN01162460, study PRJNA174530) | Oral metagenome, whole genome shotgun sequencing project. | biome: Marine environment; feature: Marine mammal; material: Swab sample of the gingival sulcus; isolation source: swab sample of gingival sulcus... | reverse complement strand
CTTACAGCGAATTCTTGTAGTACTTTAAAAAGGATGCCATGCCATGATTAATAAAATTTTTAATTTCGGCTTTCCTAAAACCGCGACAACCAGCTTGAATTGTGCCTTGCAGGAATTGGGTTTCAAGTCTATTCACAACCCAAAAGCTTTCAGAAAACTCGCGATGCAAGGGCAGTATCATTTTGACGATGACGACTGGCAGGCCCTGACCAATTTCGGCGAACATTTTTATCCGCAGCTCGATCAAGCCTACCCGAACAGTAAGTTCATTCTAACGATTCGAGACGAAGAACTCTGGTTAGCCTCCTGGAAAAAGCAGATTGGTCAGAGTTCTGGGGATGAAATCGGCGCACGATGGGCATGGTCGCGGCGCGTCAGAACATGGGTTCGTGCCGTGCAGCGGATGACTGAAGCGGACATTCGTTTCACTCACATGCACGCCAGAATCGATATTTTCGGCACCTACCGTTTTCATACGGAACGTTGCCTCTATGTCTATCGGCTCCATCAAAAAAATGCGCGGGACTACTTTCAGGAGCGGCCGCAGGATTTTCTCATTATGGATATCTGCAATGGTGACGGCTGGGAAACATTATGCCCGTTTCTCGAAATCGACACGATACCGGATACGCCATTTCCCTTGCAGCAGCCTGAGCAGTCGCCATCTGCTTGAGAATGATGAAACCATGGATCGAGTCGTAAAGACTGATTGACAGACATGTCTGCGCCAACGCTCCAGCCTCTCCAGCGTGGGAACAGTACCGGAAGGCGGGCAACGGAGCCGCAAAGGCCTGGAAAAGAGCTGTCCTTGTGGCTTTGTCCTTTATTTTATTCTAATGTCACATCCTGCGGATAACTGTAGACCTCGATGCCGAGGGTTTTCGCCACGCGTCGCGCGTCGTCGCGTATCATCGGTGTAATCGCGATACGGCGAGTCGCTGTGCGCTGATGCAGACGTTCGTAGAATGTGACTTTGCGGTCGAACACATAGACGTCGGCTCGACTCATCGAGGATTTGAGTTCACAGAGAATTAACAGTCCGTTTTTGATGATGACGTCCAATTCTACCTGATCCGGATGCCCGAACACTTCGCCCGTCTCGTCGAATTCGATCACGTTCAGCACCTGTACCCCAAAGGAGCCTTCCAGAATGCTCGCCAGGGCGTTCCGAAACGATTCTTCGGCCTGAAAGCCCCAACGTGAACCAATCGCACCGATACTGGCGTCAAACCGTTTCTCAAACGCATCCAGCCGGTCTAAGGCCTGCTGGATGGTTCGCTGATTTGCTTCCCATTTGCGTTCCTGGGCTTCCCATTTGCGTTCCTGGGCTTCCCGCAGATTTTTCAGTTCTTGCTGGTTTTCCTCCCATTTGCGGTTTTGTTCCCGTCGGTTTTCTTCCCATTTACGACTCTGTTCCTCGCGGTCGCGCCGCAATTCATCTAAAAGACGATCGAAGCGGCTCTCGGTTTCACGTTTGTCCGCAAACTGCCCGCGGGTCAATTCCAGAATAAACTGGTGGATTTCTGCATCTTCGCGAAACATGATCGGTAATTCGCGTTTGATCCATTGTTTCATCTCTGCTGCGAGCATGAGCGACCTCCTCTCTTTTTTCTCCGAAACGCTATACACATGTTTTCCTCATTCTCTTCCTGAAAACCTGGGAGAGTCAAGAGAAAAAAACGCCAATTGCGTTCTGGTCGAAAAATATGCTCGAAATGCAAAAAATTCACTTCTTCGGTTCGATCTATCCATAAAATTTTTCATAATTTTGTGTGTTTTCTCAAGAGACACAGATAAATCCCTTGACAAGATGCCCTGAATTTTTAGGAACATAATTTGTTTATGTTACAGATCTTTCTCTGATAGCAACCCTGTGAGGTACATATAGTCATGAATGTTCCATTATTGGATCTACAAGCCCAATATGCTACGATAAAGCACGAAATCGAACCTGTTGTGCAACAGGTTCTCGACAGTCAGCGATTTATTCTGGGGCCCGAAGTGCAAGCCTTTGAACAGGAGGTCGCAGACTATTCTAACACCAGATTTGCGATTGGTGTATCATCCGGCACAGATGCGCTGCTTCTGTCCCTGATGGCTGCTGAAATTGGTCCGGGCGATCAAGTCATCACCACTCCATACACATTTTTTGCGACAGGCGGCTCGATTTCACGGGTTGGTGCGACACCGATTTTCGTTGATATCGACCCGAAGACCTATAATCTTAATCCAGCGCTCATCGAACGGGCGATCACACCGCAGACTAAAGCGATTATCCCCGTGCATCTGTATGGCCAGTGCGCCGACATGAAGCCGTTTTTAGACGTCGCCGATAAGCATGGCCTCATCGTCATCGAGGATGCTGCGCAGGCCATTGGCGCGGAATATGGCGGTATGGGAGATGGAAAGGCTCACAGAGCCGGGAGTATGGGACAATTCGGTTGTTTTAGCTTTTTCCCGTCTAAAAATCTGGGGGCCTTCGGCGACGGTGGCATGGTCGTGACAAGCGATGAAGCTTTGGCTCAGCGCGTCAAACATCTGCGAGGGCATGGTGGCAGAGACAAATACCATAATTATATCATCGGCATGAATGGCAGACTTGATGCGCTTCAGGCTGCGATATTACGGGTGAAGCTTCCTCATTTGGATGAATGGAGCACTGCCCGTCAGCGCCATGCTGCATATTATAATGAGGCATTTCAGGCAATCGAGCAGGTGCAAACGCCGTATACGGCTCCCGGCAACCGACACATCTACAATCAATACGTGCTCAGAGTGCCCCGGCGGGATGAGTTGCAAGCCCATCTGAGTGAGCATCATATCGGTAATGCTTTGTACTATCCGGTTCCACTGCACTTGCAAGAATGCTACGAGCCATTGGGGTATCAAGAATCAGATCTGCCGGAAGCTGAAAAGGCGGCAGGAGAAACTATTGCGTTACCGGTCTATCCTGAATTACCTCAGGAACAGCAGGATTACGTAATCGAAGTGATCGAGAAGTTTTATCAATAAAAGTGGAGTGGGTAGTTTTTGAGCCCATTAATACCCAGAGGCGGTGGGCCTCGAAGAACGGGTCCACCCTACACAGCGTATTTTAGCTTATTTTATCTATGGAATGGATGCTGTTTTTTAGCGTTTTTGGAGGGGCCGTCCTTCTGTCATCTCTTCTGGTGCCGGTGATGATCAGGCTCGCTTTTCATTATGATGTTCTCGATCATCCTGGTCATCATAAAACCCACGCGAACGTTCATCCGCTGCTCGGAGGAGGTGCGATCTATGTGTCGTTTATGTGTTGCGTGCTTGCCGGAATTGCGGGCCTGCTCATGGCACGATCCGGGCATTTGCCGTGGTTTCCGAATTTACAATTACACCTGAGCCATCAATATCCGATTTTTATCGATGCAGTACCTCAATTGGTCGGTTTTCTGTTTGGAGGAACCTGTATCTTTATTCTCGGCCTTGTGGATGATGTTCGGGGCGTGGGGTTTTCGTATAAGTGGAAATTCACAGTACAGATTCTTGCAGCAATCGTGCTGGTTAGCAGTGGAGTCCGGCTAGAGTTTTTGCCCCATCCTCTCCTGAATGTGTTCGTGACGATGCTCTGGGTGGTGGGGATCACGAATTCGTTTAATCTCCTTGATAACATGGACGGGTTGAGCAGCGGTGTGGCGCTGATCAGCTCGCTGGTGCTCGCCACCTTGACGATTACGCAGGGACAAACTTTTTCTGCGCTTATCTTTCTGGCGCTGGCTGGCAGCCTTCTCGGCTTTCTGCGCTACAATTTTCATCCGTCAAAAATTTTTATGGGTGATGCCGGCAGCCTTTTTTTAGGATTCACTCTGGCGTCATTGACAGTATCGAGTTCGTATGTCACAGCCCAAAGCGCCACGAAACTTCCAGTCGTCATCCCGGTGCTTGTGCTCGGTGTCCCTCTGTTCGACACCTTTTCTGTGATGATCATTCGATGGCAGGAAAAACGCCCGCTTTTTGTCGGCGATACCTGCCATTTCTCTCACCGGCTGGTCAAGTTGGGGATGTCGGTCCGCCAGGCTGTGTTGTTTATTGATCTCGTATCGATTTGTATCGGTATCAGCGCGATCTTAATCCCGCAGCTCAACCTGTTTGAAAGCATTCTGGTGCTGATTCAAGAAGGCCTGATTTTCGGCATTATCACACTGCTCATGGTGAAGGGGAGCCACTGGCAGAAGATGCATCATTCGCTGAAGCAGGATCTGGCTCAGCTTCGATCGGTACATGAACATAACAACAATGGAAACGCTCGGATAGGAGTCGATTAACAGAGTAGGAAACACGTTTGAAAACACAGCAGACCAAGATTCGCGTTGCTCGGCTTATCGCACGTTTAAACGTAGGCGGCCCAGCCATTCATACTATTCTCTTAACCAGATTACTGGCTCCGGCGCGTTTTGATTCCACCCTGATTACCGGGTGTATTTCCCCGGCAGAAGGAGATATGTCGTATCTTGCCGAGGAGCATGGTGTTGTGCCGCACGTCATTCCCGAACTCGGACGGGAAATTCGCTGGAAACACGACTTGCTCGCCTTTTGGAAAATGTTTCGCCTGTTGCGAAACATACGTCCCACTATCGTCCATACACATACGGCAAAAGCCGGAATGTTGGGAAGGGTCGCGGCTAAACTCGCCGGAGTTCCGTATATCGTCCATACCTTTCACGGTCATGTGTTCCATAGCTATTTCAGCCCGGCCAAAACCCGCATGTTTGTGGAAATCGAACGATTTCTCGCTCGTTTTACCGATGCGATTATCACCGTCAGCCCAAAACAGCGCGAAGAAATCCTTTCATACCGGATCGGCAATGCAAACACAGTGCATGCAATCGGCCTGGGACTGGAATTACAACAGTTTGTCGAGTGCCAAACGTTGCAAGGAACGCTGCGAAAGGAGCTCGATGTCTCCGATGACGTGCCATTGATTGGAATTGTCGCCCGTCTTGTCCCAGTCAAAGGAATTGATTACTTTTTAGAGGCAGCTGCTGCTGTGCTGAAAAATATTCCTCAAGCCCGGTTTGTGGTCGTCGGGGATGGTGAGTTGCGCGAAGAACTCGAACAACAAGCCCGAACATTAGGCATTCAGCAGTCTGTCCATTTTCTCGGCTTCCGATGCAATCTGCCGGAAATTTACGCCGATTTCGATCTCGCCGTGTTATCATCGTTGAATGAGGGCTTACCGGTCGCTCTGATCGAAGCGATGGCCTCCGGCACGCCGGTTATCGCCACTGAAGTTGGCGGTGTCGGCGATCTGATTCAGCATGAACGATCCGGCCTTCTGGTTCCGGCAAAAAATAGTGATGCCCTGGCAGCGGGAATCGAAAAAATCCTGGCGCAATCTCCTGAAAAGCGCTGTGAAATGGTGTTAGCCGGACAAAAGAACGTCTATCCTGCATACCACATCAATACGCTGGCCCAGAATATCGAAGCATTGTATGAGACCCTGCTTACGACGAAGAAAAAAAGTGCTTAAGCGTTAAACGTGGTGTTTTGAGCATAAACGGTTTGTTTACCGCAGAGGACGAGGAGGATCGCAGAGAATATCACATCAAGGCAATTTTCTCTGCGTCTCTCTGCGCACTTTTTGGTAAGAAATCAGGGAAACGCCCATGACAAACCATCTGAGAGCCGTTGCCAAAGAGTGTCGTGAGCTGCTCGAACGGGATTTCGCCGAACAAAGCCTCCAATGCTCTACGGACTGGATCAAAGAAACATCCTTATCATTTTTTCTGGCATTTGCCGGTATTCGATGTGCTGAAGAGCGAATCTGGAATCGCCCCGTAAGTAACTGCTCTCTCGACCATTATTCTCCAGATTATCTTCACACAGCTCATCATCTTCTTCAGACAGCACTCAGTCGTTTTTTCATTCAGCCCCAGCCAACGCTTCTTTGCCCATCATCATCAACGTTAGAAACACTGACACAGCATTTCCTTGGCACTATTCTCTCAGAAACATGGCAATCCGATCATATTCTCGGTTGGCTGTACCAATATTTCGAAGAAGGTTTGCCTGACCAAAAACAACACGGACGTTTTTATACGCCGGAACCGATTGCCGAATATATCGTGACACAGGCCTTCGAGTTGTTTCGAGATTCCCATTCCGGCGAGCTTCCTTTATCACTTTCCGTACTTGATCTGGCATGTGGTTCCGGTATGTTTGCCCTATACGCTTTTGAACGTCTGTACGAACACCATCAGACACAACAAGACATCGAGCCTCAAGATGCTATCCGACAAGTCATCGAACAGGGATTGTTTCTGATTGATAACGATCCCTGGGCATGCCGCATGGCAGCGCTCAATTTGTATCTGAAAGCCAAATGCCTTGAACCGAATTGTCAGATAGACAGAATACACTTGCATCACGGGGATGCATTACAACGCTGGGAAAAGCACGAGCAGCATTCACCTTTGAAAGAGCTGTTCAGCAGGAAATTTGATATCGTCATCGGTAATCCGCCCTATATCGTTATTAATCAATTGCACTGCCCCAAGGAGCAGATCAGGCTATACAAAACCTACCGATCGGCAGCCTTCAAAATCAATACCTTTGCGTTATTCATCGAACGTGGAATCGAACTCTTAAAACCCGGCGGAATTTTGGGGATGATCGTGCCGAATACGTTCCTGACTCAGATCTATTTCGAACCACTGCGAACATACATACTTGATACAAGCGCGATTCATAAGATTCTCGACACCAAACGGTTATTCGACAACGCTTTTGTCGAGAATTGTATCATCTTGCTTCAACGTCAGCCTGATACCGCAAGCCGCCGTTCACAGATCGTCGAATGCCTGGCGCGGCCAATCGACAAGACCAGGCGAGAAATCAAAAAGAACAAACCGTATCATGAATTCGCCGAGGTTTCTATCCCACAATGCCATTTTGAGAAAGCGCCGTTGACCATGTTTAACGTGCATCTTGATGAGGCGACGTTCCGGCTGATGGAAAAAATCGCAAGTGACAATCCCAAATTAGGCGATCTGTGTGAAAGCCATGACGGAGTCAATCCCGGCAACGCAAAGCACAAATTGATTCTGTCCGAGCCCGTTGACGAGACGTGTAAAAAGGTCTTAAACGGCAAAAATATCGGGCGGTACTGCTTGAAATGGGGAGGACTCTATGTCTGTTACAATCGGGATGTGCTCTCCAAAGGCGATAATGTGCGCTGGGGGCACCGCGCCTCCCTGGATGCTCCTAAAATTCTAACCCGCCAGACTGCCGATCGTCTGCTCGGCACCTTTGACAATGGCGAGTATTACACGACCAATTCAATTCATACGACTGTCTTACAAAAGGGTGTTCAACAAGAATTTTTTCTGAAATATATTTTGGCCTTACTCAATTCGAAAGTGCTCTCGTTTTATTATCGAAAATTGATTTCCGAAGCCGGCCAGGTCTTCAGCCAGGTCAAACTTATCAACCTGCGTCAGATTCCAATCAAACACATTCCGCTGCAAGAACAGAAAAATTTTGTAGAAACCGTAGATTGTCTGTTGAAGAAAAGAAAGCAGCTCTCAGCAAACTCAGAGAATGGCACATTCCGTGAACACTGCCGCACACGAGAACGAGACGATCGGCTCGATGCTCAGATATATGCCTTATTTGAGCTATCTCATGCTGAAATTCATCACATAGAAGCTGAAATGGGCAAAGCGGTATGCCTGTTTCCACGAGTGTCAATAGATGTCTTACAGAAAGAAATTTCATTGGAATACTTCCGAGAACAATATACAATTCAATCTAAAAATATTTTCCACATGGCGGAATATTACGAAATTCACCCGGAAAGCCTGTTTGAGTTACAGCAGCTGTACAATGCTAATGCAAACAACATAATGGCGTCAGAGTAGAGCATAAGACAGGCCAAAATATCAGAGAACTCAACTATTTTCTTGCGTTTTTCTAATGAAAGTCTAATAGTAGACTAATACTACTGCATTACGACTGTAAAAGATCCTGGATAGTAGGGAAGAGTAGTCCCGGAGCGCCCTGCGCTACACAGGTGTTCCCTATCCTGGGCTTTTTGAGGGACGTTCATTAAAGCCGTAAAGTAGTCTTAATAGGAATATTCTCTGGGACCCACAGTACAAGGATCGATATACACTTGGGAAAGAGCAATACGAACAGAATTCCTATAACGCCGACAATGCCTTGTAGACCGAGATGATCGCCGTCAAGGCGGCTGAGGAGGTCCAGAAGGGGCATGAAGCAGTCGCTGAAGCTGTCCTGACGATGAAAACAATTGCGAAAAAAATCTCGGCGATCGAGGAACTCTCGACTCAAACCCACATGTTGTCGCTCAATGCCACAATCGGAGCAGCCGAGGCAGAACAGCATGGCAAAGGCTTTGTTGTAGTCGCCTCTAAAGTGTGGGCTCTTGCCAGACGAAGTCATGACTCCGCGGAAGAGATGACTGTTCTGATCGATTCCGGGGTTACGATTGCCGAACTCGCCGGTGATTTGTTGCACAAATATTACGGTTATAGGTATCCTGGATGGATCGTATAATTTTTTTACCCATCCCTTGCCTCTCCCAGGAGGGAAATTCCCCCTCTGGGAGAGGCAAGGGATGGGCAAAGACTTTTTTAGAATATGATACAGTTTATTGAGGGCCCCTATAGTCTTGAGGAATAAATATGAACATATCAAAATATCACAGTCTCATCGAAATTTTAAAAAAAGAAATCACTCCGGCTCTGGGTTGCACCGAACCGGTTACCGTTGCGCTTGCAGCAGCCTGGGCCGCGAAGGCTGCCGGAGGCACGCCAAAAGCCATCACCATCCGTGTTGATAAGAATGTATACAAAAATGGCCTGGGAGTTGGTGTACCGGGAACTGGGGAATTCGGATTGCACATTGCCGCCGCTGCGGGTGCCGTTGCCGGCGATCCGAAGCTTGGCCTGGAAGTGCTCAATCCTCTCACAGACGACGATGTACGGCACGCCAAAGCGCTACTGGCCTCAGAAAACGTGGCAGTAAACATGCAAACCGGTACCACTGGAGTTTATGTTGATGCTGTCGTCACAAGCGACATTGCCGAAGGACTCGCCAGCATACGTGATCGGCATGATAACGTGACCTCAGTATTGCGGGACAACGCAGTCTTTCCAGAATTTCAGAAACTGGGAGAACAAGGCAGAGCTGAGGCTGATACAGAATCGTTCAATCCTATTCATCAATATCGCTTAGATGAACTGATGGAGTGTATTCAATACGCCCCTCTCGACAAGCTTCGATTCTTGAAAACCTCGCTCGAAGCCAACACAACGTTTGCCCGAAACAGCCTGGAACAATCGACACAATCCCGTATTGGCTCGAGTATGTTACGGTTGATGGAGAAAGGGCGCATACATGGAGATCTGATCGGGAAAATGAAGTATTGGCTGGCCTCAGCCGTAGAAGCGCGCATGGGAGGCTTTAACATGACGGTTGTCAGTTGTGCCAACAGCGGGAATCAAGGATTGATTTCGACGATTCCGGTCGTTCTTGCCGCAGAACATGTGGGCGCCAGCGAAGAACTGTTGCTGCGAGCAGCAGCGTTGAGTTCTCTTATCACTGTCTATGTCAAATCCTTCATGGGGGTCTTAACTCCAGTTTGTGGAGGATCGGTTGCAGCCGGCCTGGGCGCTGCCTGCGCCATCACCTACTTATTCGGCGGTGATTCTGACGCGATCGAACGGACTATTAAAAATATGGCTGGCAGCGTCATGGGGATCATCTGTGATGGTGCGAAAACCGGATGCGCCCTTAAGACCTCAATGGCAGTAGGGGTTGCTCTTGAAAATGCTTTCTTAGCTCTGGAAGGCGTTACGGTTCCTGCCGACAATGGCATCGTAGATGCTTCCGCTGACCAGACGATCCGGAACATGGGGCATGTCACCAAGCCCGGCATGAGTCAGACTGACGACGCCATTCTCGAGATTATGACGCGCCGGTATCAATAATTGTTCTTATTCAATTTGATGATATCGTAACTCACAGATAACCCAAGGCCAAAGTTGCTGTCTGGCTCTTCTTGGGTCGAATAAAAGGGTAGGAAGATGTTTTCCGGGTTCTCATCGTCAAGGTCAGGGCCGGTATCCTGAAACAGAATTCGGACAAAGTGGTCGTCTTGTTCATGGATCGAGATGGCTTTGAGAAAAATATCGCCTCCCGACGGTATCATTTCGAAACTATTTTGCATAAATTGAGGAGGACTTGTTTGAGTGCATTTTTGTTGGCCTGAATCGATCGTTTTCGGAGAGAAGATTTTTTTTATCCACAATACGTTTTTTCCTTTTTCACGTCGGTATCTCAATTCATCCATCAACGCCCGCGTCAGATAAATCCCTAAGCCGCCAATTTTTCGTTCTTCGAGGGGTTTTTCAAGGTTAGGAGATGGTATCGTTTTGAGTATTGTCATAACCACACAGCATGATATTCGACACAACCTCTTCCAGTACCAGGATGAGGTTGTGAAGCATCTCAGGCGAAAAACGATGTTTCGCCGCAAAAGTACTGACTGTCTGGTTCAATCGTTGCAGTTCGAACAGTTCATTTCGTAACCGGCAGTGCATAGGTTCTATTTCCTGTTGCGCCATAGAAGAGGCCTGTGTCCCATATTCCGGATAGAGAATGTGTCTGTCGATGTATGGTCATGGCTATTGCCCGGCAAGCTTTTCAACAACTTGTTGTGCGAGATAATCAAAAAAAGGGTTCGAGCGTACCCGCATCAGTTGATCCATGGAGATATTCAAAATAGAAATTTCTCCTTTCGGCGTTAGCGTGCCGATCTTGAAATGTTTTGGAAATGCCCGTGTGTCCACATTCCCATATAAAGGGTCGTCCTCAGGAAAGAGCAAAGCGACATGGGAGAGGGAATACACTTGATGCGGCCAAAAGAGGTTGAGCGGAACGTTTTTTTCAAAGATCCGGGCATTCGTTGGGCGGGTCCTGGCCATCACGTCCTGTGTCTGATTTCCGATGTTGGTGATAACAGTTATGGCATAAGGTTGGGGGCCCATGTCGTCGATCTGGGGGATGAGCTTTTTGTACCGTTCTTTGATGAACGGTTCGACATGTGGGGAATGATTGACGTCGAACAGAATTAATTCGTGATTGTTCGGTGTCAGTTTGTTATACAATTTATCAATAAGTGCGGAGCGGACAACGGTCGAATCGACCTCTGATTGGAAGGTGATAATCGGAGGAAGATTGGCGATCTCTCCGGTTTTTCGCAGGAGTGCAAGTTGTTGCTGCACTTTTTTCGAAAGCTGATATACCTGTCCTCCGCCATGCTTGGAAAAAGAATTATACTTAAAGGGATCGTATTCCGGATTGATCGCTGTCCATCGAATTTTTTCAAAAAACGGAATCCAGGAAATTAGTCGATGCCAATCGGCGAACATACCGTATGGATTTACTGCGATTGCCGGGGAAAAAAGGAAAACCTTATTGGCCATTTCAAGTGAGTGATCCTGCACGGCGTCGAATGTCATTTTGAGGGCCAAACTACCGCCTGTCGAGTAACCACAGATGTAAAGCGGAGCGTGTTTCCCGATGTTCTGGCGCAGATGTATGAGCGCCATCCTCGCTGCTGCCTGCCAGTCTTCCCAGGAGGTGCGCGTTAACGCCGATGGAATCGTTCCATGCCCGGGAAATCGGAGTCCGAGCACATAATAGCCGCGCTCGTACAACACCTGGGCAAGGGCGTGATTGCTGTATGGAGAGTCGGTCAGACCATGCAGCATGAGCACGCCGCCGGCAATTGTTTCGGGTACTAATTCGAATGAACGATTCCAGTTACGAAGAAAGTTTCCCGGAAAACTGTAACTTTCAGTATAGTATCGATTATAGGGCTGGTGCTCTTCTGGATTTATCTGTTGATGTATGCGGGCATCTAACTCATCAAATAATCGTTGTTCGAGAGCGAGATATTCTTCGAATATCATTCCCGGGTGGGCCTGTTTGACTGTGAATTCACTTTTTAAAATAAGGCGGTGCCAGAGTTTGAGATCTGGCAATTTTCTTGAGCGAAAGCCGTTGAAAAGTATAATGAGCACAATCATCGCCAGCATAAAAACCATAGCGCGAGAGAGGTGTATGAGAATGTGTTTCATACGATATAACCTTGTGACTGTGGCAGTTTCAAGGTACTGAGTGTGAGAAATATGGCACGGGATAAGCCTATGCCCCTCAAGAATGGCGTAGAACAACCTCGAAATTTTCTATAATGAACAGCAAGAAAAATTACAAGTTTTTTATGAAAATCTTTAGATATTCTTTGCGAGGAAAAGAGTGGAGAAAATCCTCGTGAAAAATAAAAAGGCTTGACACGAAAGGATGATTATGACAACAGTAAGGTTCGATCTCTTCGCGCCAATCCTAAACATTGATACAGAAAGAGAGCGAGAAAAACTGTGTATGTCCCTCTGAAATAAAGAATCGTTCGAAGAGATCTTCATAAGAACAATACCGTAGTATGTCATCAGCCTATTGTGAATGAGAAGGAGACAAAGGTCTATGTTTATCGTGATGGTTTCACCCGAATGTGCGCCGGTCGCTAAAGTCGGCGGGTTAGGCGATGTGATTTTCGGACTCAGCCGGGAATTAGAAATTCGTGGGAATTCTGTAGAAATTATCCTGCCAAAATACGATTGTATGCGCTATGATCATATCTACGGCCTTCAAATGGAGATGCAGGATCTGTGGGTCCCGTGGTATGATGGTTCTGTTCATTGTTCTGTCTGGTTTGGATTTGTTCATGGCCGAAAATGTTTTTTCATTGAGCCTCATTCTCACGATAATTTTTTCAATCGTGGCATGTATTACGGCTGTGATGACGATCCGATGCGCTTTGCCTTTTTTAGCAAAGTAGCGCTGGAATTTATGTACAGGTCCGGAAAGCGACCCGATGTGATCCATTGCCACGACTGGCAAACAGGTCTGGTTCCGGTTTTGCTGGCTGAAGTGTATCAGCATAGTGGCATGGATCGCCAGCGGGCTTGCTACACTATCCATAATTTTAAACACCAGGGGGTTGTTGATGCAGGAATTCTCTGGGCGACAGGATTAGGCCGGCCAGAGTACTATTTTCATCACGATCGTTTACGCGATAATTTCAATCACAGTGCATTGAATTTGATGAAAGGCGGTATCGTCTATTCGAATTTTGTCACAACCGTATCGCCAAAACATGCCTGGGAAGCCAAATATTCAGAATTTGGCTATGGCCTGGGAGATACCTTACATACTCACAGTTCGAAATTCGGCGGGGTATTAAACGGGGTCGATTATGAGATGTGGAACCCTGAACTTGATCCCCATATCCCCACAAAATATGACATTGGCTCTCTGGATAAAAAATATTGGAACAAAGGCGCGTTACGCGACCGATTGTGGTTGAGTCAGGAGTATAAGCCCCTTGTCTCCTATATCGGTCGTTTGGATTCGCAAAAAGGCGTCGATCTGGTGCGCCATGCTATTTATTACTCCATTGCAAACGGTGCGCAATTCGTGCTGTTGGGCTCAAGCCCTGATCCCGCGATTAATCAGATGTTTTGGGAGATTAAACATCACTTGAACGACAGTCCGGATTGTCATTTGGAACTCAGTTTTGATGAAGAGTTAGCCCATCTGATTTATGCTGGTGCTGATATGATGATTGTTCCGAGCAATTTTGAACCCTGTGGACTCACACAACTGATCAGCATGAAATATGGGACCGTGCCGGTTGTGCGTTCGGTTGGCGGACTTGCCGATACGGTCTTTGATAAAGACTTTGCCCACGATAAGCCGTTGCACGAACGAAATGGATTCACATTTAATGAAGCGGATTTCGCCGCTGTAGAATATACGCTGAATCGTGCCTTCAGTTTGTGGTATGGTTATCCTGAGCATTGGCGCGACCTCATGATTAATGGCATGAATTACGACTTTTCCTGGAATTATCCTGGCGAACATTACTCAAAAATCTACGACTACATTCGACATAAATAGTAGGAGGAAGTGACTAAAGTGCCTGAAATTTGAAACGGGCTTTGTTTGTCACGTTTAACTTTAGGCACGTTAGCTCACTTCAGTCACTTTTTTTATATATGACTGGATTTCCAGAATACATTGGCGAATTACCGAATATCTGTGGTTCTGAAAATGAGATTGAAACAGTGATCCGAGCACACAAAGGGAAACCCTTGTTCCTCCATGAGTGTGATATTGATTTTGGCAGCACACGCAGCACATGCGCGATTGCGCTCCACATGCAGCAGCCGCTGATTCCGGCTGGTGGCGACGATTTACGAACGGCTGCGATTATTAGTAACCTCCAGTATATGATGGAACATCAGGATATCGGCGACAACCATGATGCTCCGGTGTTTCAGTGGTGTTATAAACGGATGGGCGAATTCCTGCCGCAGTTGTTTGATGAAGGTAAACAGCCGCGGGTGATGTTGGAATATTCTGGAGTGTTGTTGCACGGGTTACGGAAAATGGGCCTGAACGATGTGATTGAACATTTGCAGCGTATCACCTGCGATCCCCACTATCGCAAAGGCGTCGAGTGGCTTGGATGTACATGGGGACACGCTGTCGCACCGTCGACTCCGGTTCAAGATTTTCGGTTGCACGTCAAAGCCTGGCAGCATCATTTCGCCGCGATATTTGGCTTGGACGCTGTCAGCCGGGTGCGTGGGTTCTCACCTGCTGAAATGGCGTTGCCGAACCATCCTGATGTGGCGTACGAGTTTGTCAAAACCTTAAAAGACTGCGGCTATCAATGGGTGCTCGTGCAGGAACATTCTGTCGAACGACCGGAAAATGGCTGGGGCCTGGAGCAAAAACACCTGCCGCATCGTTTGATTTGTACGAACTCAAAGGGCGAAAGCGAAAGTATTGTTGCCATTATCAAAACTCAGGGGAGTGATACGAAGCTCGTCGCTCAGATGCAGCCGTATTACGAGGCTGCCGGATTATCCAGATGGGAATTGGCAGGCCAACAGGTTCCTCCTCTCGTGACTCAGATCGCCGATGGCGAGAACGGCGGCGTGATGATGAATGAATTCCCGGATAAATACTTCGAAGTGATTCGGAATGCCTCCGGCTCAGATGTACCGGTCGTCAACGTGACGGAATATCTGGAATATCTGTTTTCTCTCGGTCTCACGGAAACGGATTTCCCCGACATTCAACCCATAAAGCAGAAGCAAATTTGGGACAATATGAAACCTGGTGATGGTCCGGAAAAACTGGAGGAACTCATCGAACGATTGAAGAAAGAGGATCACCAGTTTCACATGGACGGTGGCAGTTGGACCAATAATATCTCGTGGGTGCAGGGCTATGACAATGTGCTGGGACCAATGGAAAAGGTCAGCTCGTTATTTAACGAAAAAATCTTGGACGCTGATATTCCGACGAGCGATTCCCGTTACAGAAATGCTTTGTTCCATCTTTTAGCGTCACAAACCAGTTGTTATCGGTACTGGGGACAGGGGCTCTGGACAGATTACGGTCGGGAAATCTGTCGGCGGGCTGAAGACATTTTGAACTACGATTTGTAATGGTTTCCCCGGAAACGTGTCTATTTCGACTTCTTT
>PDWJ01009663.1_pt1 | contig 15618 bp, 15 predicted proteins | sample 1430881 | NCBI WGS metagenome assembly PDWJ01 (sample SAMN01162460, study PRJNA174530) | Oral metagenome, whole genome shotgun sequencing project. | biome: Marine environment; feature: Marine mammal; material: Swab sample of the gingival sulcus; isolation source: swab sample of gingival sulcus... | reverse complement strand
GGCAGCGTTGAACTGGATGAGTTGGCCCAGCGCATTGCCGAGGCGGATCTGCCGGAAAAAGTGAAGGCCGCGGCGGAGCGGGAGTACGACCGGCTCGGCCGCATGAGCCCCGGCGCCAGCGAGTACACCGTCAGCAAGACCTACGTGGATTGGCTGCTGGATCTGCCCTGGAACGAGAGTAGCGAGGACATCCTGGATCTGGACCGGGCCTCGGAAATCCTGGAGCGGGATCACTTCGGCCTGGAGGATGTGAAGGAACGCATCATCGAATACCTGGCCGTGCGCAAGCTGAAGGACAACCACCGCGGGCCCATCCTCTGTTTGAGCGGGCCCCCGGGAGTGGGCAAGACCAGCCTGGGCCGCAGCATCGCCGAGGCGGTGGGGCGCAAGTTCTTCCGCTTCAGTCTGGGCGGCATGCGGGACGAGGCCGAGATCAGGGGCCACCGTCGCACCTACGTGGGCTCCATGCCCGGCCGCATCATCGCCGGCCTGAAGGAATGCGGCACCAACAACCCCTTGATCATGCTCGATGAGATCGACAAGCTGGGGCAGGATTTCCGGGGCGACCCGGCCAGCGCCCTGCTGGAGGTTTTGGATCCGGAGCAGAACTCTGACTTCACAGATCACTACCTGACGTTGCCCTTTGACCTTAGCAAAGTCATGTTCATCACCACGGCCAACATGCTGGACACCATCCCGCGGCCCCTGCTGGACCGCATGGAAATCATCCAGCTGCCCGGCTACACCAATCTGGAGAAATTGCAGATCGCCAAACGCTACCTGGTGCCGCGGCAGATCGAGGAGAACGGCCTGACCAGCAAGCACATCCGCTTCACCGATGCGGGCCTGATGGCCGTCATCGAAGACCACACCCGCGAGGCCGGGGTGCGCAACCTGGAGCGGAAGATCGGTTCGGTATGCCGGAAGGTGGCCACCGCCGTGGCCAAGGGCAAACGCAAGAAGCAGAGCGTGGGGGCCAAGAACCTGGCGGATTATCTGGGACAACCCAGTTACACCGGCGACCGGCTGCGCAGTCGCCTGAAGGTGGGGGTGGCCACGGGGCTGGCCTGGACCCAGGTGGGGGGCAAGATCCTCTACATCGAGGGCCTGAGCCTGCCCGGCGGAACAGGACAACTGAAACTGACGGGGCAGGTGGGCAGCGTCATGCAGGAATCCGCCAGCGCGGCTTACAGCTACCTGCGCCATCGCTTTGGAGGCATGACCGAACACGCCGATTTCTTCAACAAGCGGGATATCCACATCCACCTGCCGGCCGGGGCCATCCCCAAGGACGGGCCCAGCGCGGGCATCGCCATGGCGTCGGTGCTGCTGTCGTTGCTCATCCATCAACCTTTGCCGCGCCGCACGGCCATGACCGGGGAAATAACCTTGACCGGCGACGTGCTGCCCATTGGCGGTCTGTTGGAGAAGGTGCTGGCGGCCCACCGGGTGGGCATCCGGCAGGTCATCATTCCCGTCGCCAATACGGTGGACCTGGAGGACATTCCTGAGGAAGTGCGCGAAGCTATCGCATTCGTGCCCGTCAAGCACGTGGATGAAGTCTGGGAAACCATCTTCCCCGAGATCACCGCGGTGCGGGTTTAAGAAGGGGTCCGAGGCGTGTCGGAGCATCGTCTGATCACCACCCTCATGAAGCCCTTCTTCCGCAAGGGGAAGGAGTTGAGCTTCCAACTGCCCGGCGCTCTGGGCGAGAACGGCCGGATCTTGTGCATTGATGTGGGGGATCTGTCTGAGCTGGTCTTTCACGCGCCGCTGCTGAAGGCCATCCGGAAGAACCATCCGGCCGTGGAGATTGATTTCCTGTTGCCCGAAAAACACCAGGCCTTGCTGGCGCCCAGCGGCTTGGCCAAGGAATGTCTGGTGTACAAGGCGCGGCAGCTGAATCCCTGGCGTCCTTCCTTCGGCAAGCTCCTGAAGGACCTGGGCAGCGGGCGCTACAACATGACCATCCTCATGAGCCGGCAGCCCCATCCTCGGCTGGAACTGGCCGCCCTGGCCAGCGGCGGGGCGTTGCGCATGGGGCCCTCCCACGCGGAATGCTGGCCGGCCATCAACTTCGAGATCCGCCCGCCCCGGCAACAGGACGGCTACTACGGTGATCGTCTGCTGAGCGCCGGCCCCTTCCTGAGCCTGCCCGCGCGGGACATGAACACACGCTGGCCACTGCCCATGGATCAGGTGCGGCAGATGGCCCAGCAGGTGCATTTCCACAAACCCAATCCGGACCAGATGCTGGTGGGGCTGGAGGTAGGCCCCTCAAAGGAGGGGCATGTTCTGCCCCTGGATGATCTGCACCTTCTGGTACGGCATCTGGCCGCCAATTTCGTCTGTCGGGTGCTGCCCCTGGGGCCCCAGGCAGATCCGGACCGCATCCAGCAGTTCGAGACCAAGCTGGCGGACAGCCCGCTGGGGTTGCCCCGTCGGACTTTGCTGGACCATGTCCTGTTGCTCAGCCAGTGCGATTTGTTCATCTCCGGCAACTCGGACTTCTTCCACCTGGCGGTTTCCCTCGGGCTGCCCACGGTGGGTATTTTCCCGCCTGATGTGGAAGTGGGCTGGGTCCCGCACGGCCGCAAAAGGGTGTGCGTGATGCGCCTGGAGGAGGACGGACAATGGGATCCGGAGGTTTTCTTGGCGGCGGTGGAATCCGTCACCGATGGGCGAGGCGCCAAGGCGGCCAGGGTGATCAAGCCCACCGACGACAATGACCCGGATCATGGCTGAAGACCTCGCCGCGTCCCCGTCCTGCCGCGTCCTGTTGATGGCTCCCAACTGGTTGGGCGACACCATCATGATGGCCCCTCTGATTGAGTACCTTCACCGGCGGCGCCATCTGCCGGACGGTCGCGTGTTGAGGCTGGAACTGGGAGTGCGTTCCGCGTGGGCCCCCCTTTTCGCGGCGGATCCCCGCCTGGCGGACCTTTTGACCGTGGACAGGGGCGGCCGGCACGGCGGCCCCCTGGGGAGTTGGCGCCTGGGGCGGGATCTGGCCGCGCGTGAACCGCTGGCCGTGGTGCTGGGGCCGCCTTCCCTGCGCTTCGGTCTGGCCGCCTTCTTTTCCGGTGCCCGCCATCGGGTGGGGTATCGGAGTGATCGCCGGGGATGGCTGCTGACTCGCGGCCTGCCGGTTCTGCCCCGCGGGACCCGCCACCATGGCCGGGAACTGCTGGAACTGGGACCGGCCCTGCTGTCGGCCCTGTTGCCTGAGCGGGACGATCCGCGCGACAATCCGGACGAGACGAGGCCCGAGGTGACGCTACCCGGCTGCGACGGGATCGCGCCGCATCCCGCCGCCCGGAAGGGTGAGTACTGGGTGCTGGCTCCGGGAGCCACCTACGGTTCGGCCAAGAGTTGGCCTCTGGACCGGGCCACGGAATTGGCCAGGGAAGTGCTGGCCACCGGCCGCACCCGTCTGGTCCTGTTGGGCGATGCCGCCGCCACCGAATTCACCCAGGCCCTGGCTGCGAATCTGGACCGGCAAGCCGCCCGGGATCTGGAGTCCGACGCCAGCCTGGTGGATTTGGCGGGCCGCACGGATCTGCGGGCGGTGGTGGCCGTTCTGAAGGGATGTCGGCTGTTCGTGGGGAATGATAGCGGTCTGATGCACTTGGCCGGCGCCTTGCAACGGCCCACCATCGGCATCTTCGGCAGCAGCAACCCGCACTGGACCCATCCCCTGGGCCGACGAACCCGGGTCCTGACGCCTGAGGATTTTTCTTGCCGCCCTTGCTATCGCAAGACCTGCAACCAGCCCCGTTTCTGTCTGGAAACGGTCCAGGCGACCGAGGTGCTGGCGGTGGCCCACGCTCTTCTGGAAGGAAAGGACTGAGCCATGCCCCTGTGGAAATGGGAACCCCTTCCGGCCGCCTCCGGCCAGCGCCCGGTGCTCTTTCTGGATCGGGATGGGGTGGTCATCGCCGACCGCCACTACCTGGCGGATCCCGCGCAGGTGGAACTGTTGCCCGGGGTGCCGGCCGCCATGCGCCGCGCCCGCCGGGCGGGTTATCTGGTGGTGGGAGTCAGCAACCAGTCGGGCATCGGTCGGGGACGTTTCACGGCGGAGGATTTCGCGCGAGTCATGGAGCGCCTGGATGATTTGCTGAGGCATGAGGGCGCGCCTTTCGACGGCTTTTTCTATTGTCCTCACGGGCCCGCCGACGATTGCGCTTGTCGCAAACCCCGGCCCGGAATGCTGACCGAACTGAAGTCCCGGACCGCCTGGCGCGCCGAGGGTTCCTGGGTGGTGGGGGATAAGCGGAGCGATGTCGCCCTGGGCCGGGACCACGGTCTGGGCGGCTGTCTGGTGCGCACCGGCTATGGCCGGCAGGAAGAAAATCGGGTCCAGGAAGAATATGCCACCGATTCCCGGGTGTTGGTGGCCGACGACTTGCCCGCTGCGGTGGACGCCATCCTGCGCGCCGAGGGGGTGCAGGCCCTTTGACATGGTCCTTGGAAGGACGCCCCCTGCGGGCGGTACTTGTCAGCCGTCTGCGTTACCTGGGGGATGTGGTGATGACCACCCCCGTGCTGGAGGTGCTGCGCAGGGGAGATCCGGACCTCAAGCTGGGGTATCTGGCCGAGTATTCCCATGGTCGCATCCTGGCGGGCCACCCGCTGGTGGACCGGCTGCACCTTCTGGGAACCCGGCGCCGTGGCGCCGATGCCCGGCGCCGTGGACGGACGTCCGGGGGCTTGGGCTTTTGGGATATTTTGCGGGAACTGCGCGCCGAAAGATACGATCTGGCGGTGGACCTCTTCTTCAACCCCCGCAGTAGTTGGTTGCTGCGTTTGGCCGGCGCGCGTTACCGCATCGGGGGCACCACGGGCAGCCGGCGCCATCTCTTCACGCATACCGTCCGCCCTGCTGTTTTTCCGCCCGAAGAGCAACAGGCGCTGGCCTGCGCGCCGGGCGGGCTGGGGGAGCACCTGGGCCGTCTGGCTCCCTTGCGCCATGAACAGAGCGGACGATCTTTCCTGGAGTACCTGCGGGAGCATTTCTCCGGCCAGATTCTGAAACCCCGCCTGCCGCGGCCAAGCAGCCTGGAAGGGACGGCCCCGGCAGGGCTTACGGATCCGTACATCCTACTGGCGCCCGGGGCCACCTGGACCAGCAAGGAATGGCCCCAACAGCAGTGGCGGGAGCTGGCCCTGGCCTTGCCCAAGGAATTGGGGCTGCCCGTCCATGTGCTGCAGCCCCCCGGCCGCCAGGATGATTTTCAGCCCCTGGGAAACGAGGCCCGTCTCCTGCCGGTCATGGACCTGCCCGAGGTGACGCGCGTGCTGGCCGGGGCCGCGCTGCTGATTTCCGTCGATGGCGGTATCATGCATGTGGCGGTGGGGCTGGGGACGCCGACGGTGGCGCTCTTCGGCCCGACGGATCCCGCTCTCTGGTTTCCCTATGAAAAGGCGGGCCCCTACCGTGTGCTGGCCACCCGCCCGCCCTGCGCGCCCTGTTCGCGCCACGCCTGCGAGGAATTCATCTGCTTGCCGGATTTGCCCACCAGCGTGGTGCTGGCGGCGGCCCGGGACCTTCTGACGCGCAGCAGGGCGGACGGCCCATGAGACCGGGCCTGGAGCAAGCCCGCCGTGTCCTGCTGATCCGGCGCAAAGCCCTGGGCGATTGCCTGGTGACCCTGCCGGCGGTTCGCCGCTTGGCCGAGGCCTTGCCCCATGCGAAGCTGGATCTGGTGGTGGACCGGCCCTTCGCGCCGCTCCTGCAGCGTCTGGCGCCCTTCTGTCGGGTCATTGCCTGGTCCCGTGATCAGGGGGGCGGGCGCTGGTATCGCGCGCTGCGTCGGGAAGGTTATGATCTGGTCATCGACTGGCTGGGGAATCCCCGCACGGCGCTCTGGGCGGCCGTGACGGGGGCGCCTCTGCGGGTAGGATACGACCTGCCACGCCGGCGCTGGGCCTACAACCTCAAGGTTCCTCGGAATCGGTGGCGAGGCCATGATCTGCGTGGGTTTGCCGGCGAGGCCTTCCTGGACCCCCTGCGCGTCCTGGGCCTCGAGGTGAAGCCTTGGCATCCCCTGGGAGGGGAGGTCGTTTTTCAGGCTTCGGATCTGGGACCGCGATACCTGGCCTGGAAGGCCGAGGCCCGGCTGCAGGAAGATCCGCCGGTGGCCCTGATGGTGAGCGCCACCTGGCCCGCCAAGGCCTGGCCGGCGCGTCACATCAAGGCATTATATAGAGAGATGCGGGATCATGGGGTGCGCGCCTTGCTCATCCCCGGACCCGGTGACCAGGCGCTCCTGAAGGAGCTGGGGGGGGATTGGCCGGTCGAAGCCATCGCTCCGGATACCACCCTCCTGGAATTGGCGGACCTGCTGGGCGGCTGCCGGGCCTTTGTGGGGACGGACTGCGGGCCACGCCATCTGGCCACCGCCCTGGGGCGGCCCACCGTGACCGTTTTCGGCCCCACCGACACCATGGGCTGGAACCCGGCCGACCCGCGGCATGTTGCCCTTTCCGAACCCGTGGATTGCCTCGGGTGTGATCACACGATTTGCCCCCGCCCGGGGCGGCCCTGCCTGGAAAATCTTTCCGGGTCCACGGTCTTCGCAGGCCTGCAAGGGGTCCTGGCGGCCATTGAGAAAGGATGAAACATGCGTAGCCATTGCGCGATGATTCTCACTTTATTCACCCTGCTGGGGATTCTTCTGCCGGGGGCACCGGCGGGAGCTGCCCCTGGAATTGAGCCCATATCGGAGACCGCCGCAACGGAAATTCCCGCGGTTTCTTTCGGTCCGGGCGAGAAGATGGTCTACAAGATCGGTTACGGGCTGGTCAATGCCGGTGAAGGGGTGCTGGAACTCATCGGCACTACGGAATATCAGGGACATCTGTGCTATCATGTGCAGAGCCGGGCCAACAGCAACCGCTTCTTCTCGTCCATCTACAAGGTGCGCGACAAGGTGGTTTCGTACTTCGACGTTCACACCCTGTACAGCCGCTACTTCTACAAGAGGCTGCGGGAGGGGGACTACAAGAAGACGGTGGAGATCAGTTTCGATCACGAGGCGGAACTGGCCCGCTACGCCGACGGCAACGTGTACGAGACGGTGCGTGGGGTGCAGGACGTGCTCTCCGCCTTCTACTACGTACGCATCCAGGACCTGGGCGAAGGCGATGTCTTTGAACTGCCGGCCCACAGCTCGCGCAAGACCTATAACCTGAAGGTTTACGTGCGGGGCAAGGAAACGGTGAAGGTGGAAGCGGGCACCTTCGACTGCTACCGGGTGGAACCCATCATGCAAGGCGAAGGCCTTTTCAAGCATGAAGGTAAACTCACCCTCTTCGTGACCGATGATCAGTATCGGGTGCCGGTGCTGATCAAAACCAAGGTTCCGGTGGGGTCCATTGATGTGGAATTGAAGGAATACCACCCTGGCCGCCCCCTGAACCCGAAGCCCTGACCCAGAGAGGGGAGAACAGGTAAAGATGGCTCAACCCACCCTCGTGCCGCCGCGTGACTGGCTGGATTCGCCTTTCGAGGAACAGGAAGGCCCCGGGGCCGTTTTCCTGTTGGCCATGACCCTGCTGGCGGCCGGGTTGCGCTTTTACCATCTGGCGGGCGCGTCTCTGTGGGTGGATGAAATCCTTACCTGGCAGATGATCGATCCCGCTCGGGGGCTGTCGCTGCCCACCCAGTTCTTCGATGCCATCCAGGGCCCGCTATATCTGCTGGTCATCTGGCCCTTGACCCGGCTGCAGGAAAACGAATGGCTGCTGCGGGCTCCCGCCGCGGTGGCGGGTGTGCTGACGGTGCCCGCGTTCGGCCTTCTGTTGGGGCAGATCCTGGACCGGCGTTCCGCTCGGCTGGGCACCCTGCTGCTGGCCATCAGCCCGTTTCATCTGTGGTACAGCCAGGAGGCGCGCGGTTACAGCTTCCTGCTGCTCTTCGTGGTCCTGCTGGCTTGGTTCTATGTGCAGATGATAGAAAGAAGGCCCGCGCCGGGCCGGGCCCTTCTGGTGGCCCTAATGGGAGCGGCGGCGGTGTTGAGCAACATGTCCGCCCTTTTCCTGCTGGTGGCCATGGGGCTGGCGGTTCTTCTGCTTCACCGCCCGACTCGGCCTCGGGGCTGGATCTGGTGGGCGGTGGCGCTGGGCGGGGCGGTGCTGCTATCCTCGCCCTGGATCCTAAAAGCGTCGGGTATCTGGGCGGTGGATCGCATCCTGCCGGGCGCGGATATGGGACACGCCCTCCGGGGACAGACCACCTTCAGTCCCCTGGCTCTGCCCTATTCGGTCTATACGTTCTTCATAGGGCACAGCTTCGGGCCCAGTTTGCGGGAACTGCACGCGCCCGATCGCATGGCGGTGTTGCGGGCCAATGCCCCTTACCTGGGGCTGGTCATGCTTCCCGTGGGGCTTGGGCTCCTTTCGGCTTTGCGCCATCTTGGCGGGCGGCGCCTTTTCCTGCTGGTGCTGATCGTGGTTCCGGTGGGGATCCTGGTGATTCTGGCCCTGCGCAACATCAAACCCTGGAATCCTCGCTATGTGGCCGTGGCCTACCCGTTTTTGCTGGCTTTGCTGGCCTTGGGTCTGACGCGGCTTCCGGGGCGCTGGGCTCCGCTGATGGCCGTCGCCATGGTGGTGCTCAGCCTGTGGAGCGTGGGCAACCATTTCTGGAACGGGCGTTACGCCAAGGCCGACATCCGCGGGGCCGTGGCCTGGGCGCAAGCAGGCGACAAGGGGGGCCTGCCTGTTCTGGCTCCGGCCGTGGAAGGGGTGTGGTCTTTCTATGCTCCGGAAACGACGGAGATGATCCCCACTTACCACTATCCCGCCCTGGCGGATCGGGCGGCGGCCCTTGATTTCTTCCGGGCGGAACTGGCCGACAGGGCGGAGTTCCTGTTCGTGGTCAGCCGGGAATGGTATTTTGATCCCCATGGTGTGTTGCCGAAGGTCCTGGCCCGGCGGGGCCATCTGGAACTGGAACATCAGGGATCTGGGGTGCGCGTCTATCACTGGCGGCAGAAAGAACTTATCGGCGGGAACCATGGGCAGGGCTAATTTTTACGGCGATGAGGCGGGTTTCGAGGAGTTCATCTCCCGAGAAGGCTCTGTCCCTGGCCTGCCGGCCGCCCTGTTGTACCACGTCATCAAGCGGGTGGTCGATGTGGTGGGGGCCGTGGGAGGACTTCTGCTCCTGCTGCCGCTCTTCCCGTTCATCGTGCTGTTGATCAAGCTGGAAACTTCGGGACCCATTTTCTTTGTGCAGGAACGGGTAGGGTTTCGGGGGCGTCTTTTCGGCTGCTACAAATTCCGCAGCATGTGTGTGGACGCCGAAGCCCGGAAGAATGACCTGCAGCATCTGAACGAAGCCAGCGGCGCCGCCTTCAAGATCCAGGACGACCCGCGTATCACCGGTGTCGGGCGTTTCCTGCGTCGTAGCAGCCTGGATGAGTTCCCGCAACTGTTCAACATCCTCAAGGGGGACATGAGCATCATCGGACCCCGCCCGCAGATCCCCTCGGAGGTGAAGGAATACACGCCGGCTCAGGCCCAGCGCCTGCTGGTCAAGCCCGGCCTGACATGCCTGTGGCAGGTCAGCGGCCGTAGCCAGCTGGACTTCGAGGAATGGATGGAGTTGGACCGGAAGTATGTGGCCCAGCGCGGTCTGCGCGCCGATTTGATGATCCTGGCCCGCACCCTGCCCGCGGTCATCGAACGAAAGGGCGCCTATTGAGCGTGGTGGGGCTGGGTTCGGATATCGCCTCGGTGTCCCGCATGCAGGACATCCTGGCGCGGCACGGAGAGCGTTTCCTGCAGCGGTGTTTCCGGCCCGACGAGGTGGCCTATATCTTGTCCAAACGCCCGGGGCAGCCCCAGGCCGCATCGGCAGCGGCGCGGTGGGCCGCCAAGGAGGCTTTCCTCAAGGCTCTGGGGCTTTCCGTGGCGCACATCCCCTACCGGGATGTGGAGGTTGTGCGGGATCCGGCGGGCCCGGTTTCCCTGCGGCTGCACGGCCGGGCCAGGGAATCTTTGGGAACCCATCCGGGACGCCGGTGTCTTCTTTCTCTGAGCCACGAAAGAGAAAATGCCCTGGCCGTTGTCCTGATCGAAGATTAGCGGGGAAGCTGTCCGTCCGTTGCATGGCCCCTGCTTAAGAGACTGCTACCAGGAAATCGATATCAAGGTGTGACGCGAAAGTGGTTTGGTGCTAATGGTACTTGGTGGCAGGCCCCTCATGTGCTAAATTCCAGCATCCTGTAGAACACCCCAACCCTGCGCAGAGGTCCCGGTCGCCCATGAATCTGGAGTATATGATCATCGACGTTTTCACCGATGAGCCCTTCGGGGGCAGTCGTTTGAATCTGTTCATCGATGGGCGGGGCGTATCGGCCGACCTCATGCAGAAGCTGGCCATGGAGATGGGCTCCGGGGAGACGGCTTTCATCCTGCCTCCTCGGGAAGAGGGCCAGGGCCGGATGGGCCTGCGCAACTTCACGCCCTCGGGAGAAATCCCCTTTGCCGGGCATTCCGCCCTAGGGGCCACTTTCGCTTTGGATTTCCTGGGGAAGCGCCGGAACCAGGGCAGCGATCTGTCCATCTGGGAACTGGAGGCGGGCACCTATGAGGTGCGCACCCATGACGAGGATGGGCGCCGCATCTACAGCCTGTTGCTGGATGACCCCGGTTTTCTGGGGCAGTACTTCCACCGCCGCAAGGTGGCCCAGACCCTGGGACTGGCGGAAGAAGAGATCGCCATCACCGGTCTGCCCTGTGAGGTGATCAGCACCGGCCTGCCCATCCACATCGTGCCCTTGGCCAGCCTGGACGCCATGGAACGCATTCACCTGCGCCGCCGGGACGCCGACACCATCGCCGCCGATCTGGGTTTCGGAGATCTGTTTGTCTTCACCTGCGAGACCCGCAATGCCGACTGCACCGTGCATGTCCGCATGTTCGCTCCGCATTTCGGCATACCGGAGGACCCGGCCAGCGGTGCCGCCTGCGGTGCTCTGGTGGCCTACCTGGTGAAGCATCGGCTGGTCAGAGAAGACTCCCCGCGCCTGCGTGTGGTGGTGGAGCAGGGCCTGGAGATGGGACGTGGTGGTGGAGCAGGGCCTGGAGATGGGACGGCCCAGCCGCCTGATCACCGAGGCGGATATGCAAGGTGGCGTGGCCCGCAATATCACCGTGGGCGGCGGTTGCGTACTGTTGGGCCGCGGCCGCATCGATATCCCCTGAAAAACACACGGGAAGATTCAGGAAGAGAGGAAGATTTTCATGAACGTCCCCGCCGGATTGTCCACCGAGATGTGTGACATGGTCATCCAGACCCTGAAGCAGGTCACCAGTCGGGAGTTGCCCGACGACTTCATCCTGCAGCTGGATGAAAAAGATGAATTCCCCATGGAAGTCATTCAGAAGATGCTTTCACCGGACGTGGGCCTGCACCTGATCTTCCTGCCCGAGAATGCGGGCGGCTTGGGCGGCGGCGCCCGAGACATCTGCCGGGTCAGCGAAGAAATGGCCAAGGTGGATCTAGGCGTGGCGACGGCCTTCCTGGCCATTTGCCTGGGTACGGATCCCATTCTGGTGGGGGGCACCGACGAGCAGAAGAGCAAGTGGCTCAGCCGTATCGCCGGCGAGGGCCTCATCGTGGCCTACGGCGTGACCGAGCCGGCCGCCGGCAGCAACGTGGCCAGCATCCAGACCACCGCGGACCAGATCCTGGACGCCGACGGGAACGTCACCGGTTACCGCATCAATGGTACCAAGCAGTTCATCACCAACGGCGGGGTGGCCCAGCTTTACACCATCCTGGCCAAGACCCCGAGCGGCCCCAGTTTCTTCGTGGTCGAACGTGACACCCCGGGCCTTTCCGTGGGCAAGCACGAGGAGAAGCACGGCATCCGGGCCAGCAACACCACCGGCGTCATCCTCGAGGATGTGGAGGTCCCTCTGGAGAACCTCATCGGCGGGCAAGAGGGTGTGGGGCTGAAGCAGGCCAACGCCGTCTTCGGCTACACCCGCCTGATGGTGGGCGCCTTCGGGCTGGGCGGCGGGCAGGGTGCCCTGGAACGGGCCCTGGATTACGCCCTGACGCGCGAGCAGTTCGGCGGTCCCATCTACGACAAGCAGGGATATCGCCTGAAGCTGCTGGTGGAAAGCTGGATCGATCTGGAGGCCGGCCGCGCCTACGCCGAGCAGACGGCCCTGACCATCGATGAGGGAAACCCCGACTTGGCCACCGAGGGCAGCATCGCCAAATACTGGTGCACCGAGGCTGGGCTGAAGGCGGCCAACAACGCCATCCAGGCCCTGGGCGGGTATGGCTACACCAGGGAATACCTAGTGGAAAAGATGTACCGGGATGTGCGCATCACCACCATCTACGAGGGCACCAGCGAAATCCAGCAGAGCATCATCGGCATGTTCCGTTGGAAGGAGACGGCCCGCAGCAAGGGCGCTTTCTACGAGGGCGTTGCCGCCGACCTGGACAAGGTCCATGCCGAAAACGGCAACGTGGGCGCATGTTCGCCATGGCCGACATGATGACCATCGCCGAGATCGCGGCCGCCCTGGCCACCAAGGCCGGCCGTCTGGCCTCCGCGGCGGATAGCCGTGCCGAACACTTTGCCGACATGAGCCGCGTCTTCGCGCGCAAGGCCCAGGGCGAGGTCCTTAGTGGTGCGCGCCGGGCTCTGCTGGGCTTCGGTGATGCTACCGACACCGAGGCCGTGGCCGCCGCCCAGTCCGTGCTTCAGAAGCTGGAAGAGGGCATGCCGTTGTCGGCCCAGGCGGGTCTGTGGACGGACATGGACAAGGTTGCCGAGACCCTGCGGGATAACCACCAATGACCAGGGACGCACGGCAAGAAACCAGGATCCAAGAGTGGCAAGCCCGCCTGGAGCAGGATCCTTCCAGCTTGGTCTTTGTGCCCCTGGCCGATGTTTTGTTGCAGGCCGGCCAGGTGGAGAAAGCGGCCTCTCTCCTGGAAGATGGCCTGCGCCTCCGCCCGGCCCACGGCCCGGCGCTGGTGCTTCTGGGGCACATCCGCCTGGAGCAGGATCGTCCCGACGAGGGGGTGCGTCTGCTGCAGAGAGCCCTGGCCACCGAGCCGGAAAATCCGGTGGTCCTGCGGCTGCTGGTGGCGCATTTCCAGGCAACGGAAGCGCACACTCACGTTCTGCCTTTGCTGGACACTTTGCGGAAGATCGAGCCGGAAGAAGAGTGCTGGGTCCATGCCCGCCAGCGGGCCCGCGCGGCTCTGGATACCGCCGCCCCTCAGCCCGAGGATGTGGCCGCATCCGAAGCGGAGACCGTCGAGAAATCTGTGCAGGCGAAGCCAAGCCGGTCCGAGGTATTGGACCGGCCCCAGCCCGTGCAGGAGGGAGACGGCATGGTCACCCTGACTCTGGTGGATATCATGATCCAGCAGGGTTATCACCGCAAGGCCATGGCCGCCCTGCATCGCATGGAAGAGCAGCAGCCCGGGCGTGAGGACGTGCGGGAAAGGATCCGCCAGTTGGAATGCAGCACCAACGCCGAAGTGCTGGAGGTACCCTCGGATCTGATCAGTTCTCCCGAACGGGCCGATGAGCGTTCCCGCCAGAAGAAGCAGTTCGGCCGGTGGCTTAAGAATTTCCAACCGGATGAGGACAAGCCCTCGTGAGTGTCCCCTCGCCACGCGTCATGGTCCTGGGAGGGCCCAATCTGGGTCGGCTGGGTAGACGGGAGCCCGGCATTTACGGCACCCGGACCTGGGATGAACTGGCCGCCGCCGCCGCGCGCTGGGGCGTTCAGAACGATGTGGACGTTCTGGTGCGGCAGGACGACAGCGAGGGGGGTCTTGTCCAACACATCCACCAGGCCGAGGATGATTGTGACGGGCTGGTGCTGAACGCGGCGGCCTACACCCACACCTCGGTGGCGGTGCGGGACGCCGTGGCCGCGTTGAGCATCCCCTGTGTGGAATGGCATATCAGCAACCCGACGGCCCGCGAGGAATTCCGCAGCACCAATTTCCTGACCGGGGTGGTCCACGCGGGTGTTTTCGGCTTCGGGACCGAGGGGCTTTTTCTGGCCCTGCATGGCTTGCGGACCTTGCTGGTCGCTGGGAACACCCCACCCGCCCGCGGATCCGCCGACTGATCCGGCGTTGCATCCCGACGCCTTCCGTGTTATCAATTAGCCGTTGTTTTTCCGGGCCTAAATTCGGTCCCAGGCAAAGTGAGGCATCAATTGGCAGATACCAGCGATTTCCGTACAGGATTCACCATGCGCCACAAGGGTGGCCTGTGGTCCATCAGTGAATTCCAGCACGTCAAGCCGGGCAAGGGGCCCGCCTTCGTGCGCACCAAGCTCAAGAATATCGAGAACGGCAAGGTCGTGGAGGAAACCTTCCGCGCGGGAGAGAAGGTGGAAGAGGTCCGCCTGGAGAAGCGGCCCTTCCAGTACCTGTATCCCGATGGCGAGTACTACGTCTTCATGAACACCGAAACCTATGAGCAGTTGCAACTGCATCGTGACGGCCTTGGGGATGTCATTCCTTACATCAAGGAAAGCGATATCTGCAGTGTGCTGCTACTGGAGGAGAACCCCTTGACGGTGGAACCTCCCATGACCGTGGAACTGGAAGTCACCCAGACCGATCCCGGTGTGCGGGGCGACACCGCCCAGGGCGGCTCCAAGCCCGCCACCATGGAGACCGGCCTTGTCGTGCAGGTACCCCTGTTCATCGAGGAGGGAGAGGTCCTGAAGATCGATTCCCGCACCGGCAAGTACCTTGGGAGAGTCTGATGGGCGCTCCGCAGAGAAAGCGAAAAACCGATATGGATATCAGCAAGGTCCGTGAACTGGTAAAAATGGTGGAAGAAAGCGGTATCGAGGAACTGGAACTGATCCAGGGCGAGACCACCATCCGGATCCAGAAATCCGCGCCCTACGCCGCGGTGCCGGCGCCCGCTCCTGTCCACATCCAGGCCCCCGTCGGCGATCCGGTCCCGGCTCCGGCCCCTGCCGCGCCTGTGGCTCCGGCGGAGGCGCAGGCCGCTCCGGCCGTGGACGCCAGCCGGGCCCGCTACAAGGATGTGCGGTCGCCCATCGTGGGCACCTTCTACCGGGCTCCTTCGCCGGACAGCCCTCCCTTCGCCAATGTGGGGGACCGGATTCAAGCTGGTCAGACCTTGTGCATCGTGGAGGCCATGAAGGTCATGAACGAGATCGAGGCCGAGTTCGGCGGTACCATCAAGGAGATTTTGGTGGAAGATGCCACGCCCATCGAGGCGGAGGCCGTGCTCTTCCTGGTGGAACCGGACTGATCGTTTTGTTACGGTGTTTTCTTGAGCCCCGGGTTCTTCGGAATCCGGGGCTTTCCCGTAAAATGTAAACTCTTAGTTGTGCCCCTGAAATTGTTGATCGATCAACTTCCGTTGACAGCCGTCCAGCCTCGTGGGCGGAAATAGATCACCCAGAACGCGTCCTGGCTCTGCATGGAGCCTGGGTGGACGGTGATAGGACCGATTTCAGCCTGATCTGAACACACCTAACCCATTGTTCTCATTGTTTTAGCGGGAATCAGAAGGCAAATCTCAAATCATGCCGCCGATTGATTGGTAAAGCCACCGTCTCAACCTCGCGCCT
>PDWJ01003297.1_pt2 | contig 15619 bp, 13 predicted proteins | sample 1430881 | NCBI WGS metagenome assembly PDWJ01 (sample SAMN01162460, study PRJNA174530) | Oral metagenome, whole genome shotgun sequencing project. | biome: Marine environment; feature: Marine mammal; material: Swab sample of the gingival sulcus; isolation source: swab sample of gingival sulcus... | reverse complement strand
AAATTTTAACCCACAGCAACCTTGTGGTTGTGAGGACTTAAAATTTTTGATAACGAAAAAATTGTCCATAGTTTGGGTTCTCTTTATACTTATTCAAAGATTTCTTCAAGATTTAATCAACAGAGATAGTTAAAAAAGGAAAATAGTAGAATAGTAAAAAATGAAAGCTTCCAAGATAACAATCTTAGAAGCTCTCTTGTGAAATTTATTCTACAAATACAAAAATAATAGTTTAAGCAAACCTTTTATCAGTGTACGATTTTCAATTCTATGCCCCCGGACTCTTTTTCCAAGCCATTTTCATTGACTACCTTTCCTTTTACGGTAACTTTATCAACATCTAAATCAGGAATAGTATAAGTATATACTATACTGTCCATATTCGTCTGACTCGAAAAGGCAGGAGTATAAACTTGCTTATCGTATTCCTGATTATCTACAATCAGAGAAGTACTCGCTATCGGATCTCTGCTCCAAAAATTCATCTCGAACTGTACTTCATCTCCGATATGAAACTCGTCTCCTTCCGTGATTTTTTGGAATGAAGAAACTTGAGGGTAATGTTCTCCCGACAAGTCCGCGTTTTCTTCCAGCCAAGTGGTTTCCTTTTTATAGCAAGAGGATAAAAGAAAACTAAGGCTAAAAAACGTCAATAATATTATATTTATCTTTTTCATCTGTTTACTTTTTATTTTTAGATTGCCAAATGGAACCTTTGACGATTAAAATAATCATTATGCTATATATTTAATAATTATTTTAATCGTGTCGGTTTCATTTGTTTATTTTTTAATCATTATTTTATTTCAAATCACGCCACATTTGCTCCAAAATATCTTTACGATTTTTGCTTGTATTATCAGGGTTCCTATCCCTTTCGGAAAGAGGATACATAGCTCTCTGAATAGGTTTATTCCTATTGTTGTAATCAGGCTCTACAAACCCTTTGAAAACTTCTGACTTGAAATTATATCTTCTCATATCAGTCCAAGATTCCGGATTCAAGTATAGAGCGATGTATTTTTCTTTCATCACGTGTTGCAAATCTGTATTCCCGTCGAGTTTCACATGTTCATCATCAAGATAGACTGTTTTTAGACTATCACTCACTCCCAATTTACTCATATTAGCATCTATTCCCGCTAAATAGGCATCGTAGGCTCTACCGGCATCAGTATTCAAAGCCGCTTCTGCCTCAATGAATTTTAATTCGGCAAAAGTCATCATAAGCAATGGCGACTCAATACCCATATACCAAGACTTGGAATTAGATATACAGTTGTAATTAATAACATCCTCGTAAGATGCCAAGCCTATATACTCTGTAGCATCAGCATCGGTAAGCTCTGCAATAAACGGCAACCTTGGGTCAACCACATTAAAAATATTGCCGTTGAGAACGTCTATAAAATACCTTGCCGGTGCCTTTGTGAATATATTCTCATCTATCTTTTTGGATACACTGGTGTACCAAGGATTAGATTTGTTTTTATTCAAAGGAAACGGCAATTGAAAATCATCTTCATTTGAGGTAAATCCCAGCTCTGCTTCTGCCAATATCGCATTCCAATCAACACCTGATTTATTGGACAAGTGCAGCATATATCTGGCTTTTAGCGAGTGTGCCAATTTTATCCACTTTGATATATCTCCTCCGTATATCAAATCGTCTTTTCCCGGTTTGCTGAAAGAATTTGGCTCATTCAAATCTTCAATACTTTCATCCAGTAACGATAGTATTTTAGCATAAACCTCTTCTTGCGAATCGAATTTAGGCGTAATATTAGTTTCCCCTTGAAGTGCCTCTTCGTAAGGGATATTTTCCCAACTATCAGTCAAAATCCCAAGATTTACAGCTTGCAATATCTTTGCTACGCCGGCATAGTGTGGTGATTTCTCGTTTGCATTTTTTACAATGGTTTGCAAATTGTTCAATGCTACCAAATAAGCACTTGACCACGCGCCCGCCATAGAAAATTCCTGGTAATATCCCACCTGTACATTATCTAAATGATGAGTTACAAGAGAAGAGGTATAAGCCGCAGAAAATTGTGCATTAGCAGTTCCTGTTATTGCTGTTGGTAGCAGTAATTGCGGCGATATTTGGTCTTCGTTAGCAGCACTTGGATTGGTGTTTACATCCAAAAAGTCATTGCAACTTGCCAAAGTGCCTATCGCTATTATCAATATATATTTTAATAGTTTCATTTTCGTAATTTTTTTATTTGAAAGTAAAATTAAACTTCAATGAATAAGTTCTTGTCGCAGGTATTCTAAGCCCTGTAAAACCATAAACATTGCTATCAGAACCAAAGTAATTTGTCTCAGGATCCCAACTCGGATATGGTGTATTCAAATAGACATTATCTACACTGAATATAATTCTGAGATTATCGAAATAAGGCATTTTCAATACTTTATTTGTTAAATCATAAGAAAGACTGATGTTTCTTATTCTAAACCAAGAAGCGTCTTTTAGCATTATTTCAGGTGCGTATCTTGCTGTAGAAGCATTTCTATACCAATATCTTGCATTTATCTCTACCTCTTTAGTATTTGGTTCATATGATACAACATTTCCATCTTCATCCACCACTTCAACAACACCTTTGAATACTGCCTTTTCCCATCTGTTATTGGTCGCTTCCACATTACCGTTATCTCTTTGATAAGGTCGTCCTACATCAATGACTTTACCGCCTTTTTTCCACTCCAGTAAGAAAGAAAGTCCAAATCCTTTATAGTTAAATTCATTGGTTAATCCTGCCACGAAATCAGGCATGGCATTTCCCATAAGTACGGTAGTATCTAAGTTTAAATAAGGGTAGCCATTTTCTGCTATTATAAGCTCACCGTCATCGGTTCTATTGAAAGGAACACCATATAAATCTCCGATTTTTCCTCCTATAACGTACTTGTTGGTTACATTTCTAGCCTGTCCTACGATTATCTCAGATACATCGGCATGTATTTCTTTAACATATCCCTTATTGGTTGACCAATTTACCGAAGTATTCCATCTAAAGTTATCATTTTTCACTAAATCTCCGAACAACATCACTTCCCAACCCTTGTTTTCTATGCTTCCGGCATTGGTATAATATGATGACGCTCCTGTAGAATTGGCTATCGGCACAGACAAAATCATATTGTTGAGTTTATTGTCGTAGTAAGATACATCTACTCCCAATCTGTTGTTGAAGAAGCTCAATTCTCCACCCAATTCAAGAGACTTTGTAAATTCAGGCTTTAAATTAGCATTTCCTATTAAGGATGATTGTTTGTAAGCCACTATTTCATCGCTTGGTATTCCGCTGTACTCAAAATAGTACCTGCCGAGCTTGTAAGGTGAAGCATCTTTACCTACAACAGAGTAAGAAGAACGCAATTTGGCAAAGGAAACAAATTTCGGCAAGTCAAACATTTCACTCAACACCAAAGAAAGGCTGGCAGAGGGAAAGAAATATGACCTGTTTTCTACCGGCAATGATGAGCTAAAGTCATTTCTACCTGTAAATGTCAAGTACAAATAGTTATCGTATCCGGCAGTTAGTTCTCCGTAAATTGCCATATTTCTATACCTCAAAACACTGTTTGACTGCTCCAGTTCTATGGCATTGTTAAGGTTGTAAAATTCAGGTATGACCAAACGAGAACCTGTCACTGACAAGTATTTTCTATTTGATGAATACAAATAATGACCTAAGGTTGCCGACAATGAAATATCTTTGGTCAAGTTGTTTTGCCAACGGGCATAAAGATTTGAGGTAATCGCATTCCTATTGATTGTATTTTCTACCAAAAATCCGTAAGGTGCAGCAGAAACAGCTGATTGCCCTTCATCGGTATCAGGGTGAACAGTCCTTCTTCTATTGTCAGAATAACTATCCAAACCAACCACGTAATTCAAACTCAAATTCCTTGTAAACTGATAATTCAACTTAATTGAGCTGATATATCTATCCACATCATCGGTATAATTTATATTTTCCGCCAAAAACAAAGGATGGTCAGTAATTCCAACAGAGAAATTGGTACCGTAAGTATAATCATCTTTGTATTTGTTGGCAGCAGCAACAGGTGACATATAGTATAATGAGTTCATCACTGATTTTCTACCCTCATTAGGTCTATTTCCTCCCGATTTTGTATATCTCACATTACCTTCGGCAGTAAATTTATCGCTAAATTTGTAGCTTGCGCCAAATGAAAAAGATGTGCTTCCGTAATTCGTATTTGGCACAATACCCTGCGAGTAGTTTCTATTGCCCGAGAGTCTGTAATTAAATTTTTCATTACCGGCAGACACGGAAGCACCAAAATTATTGCCTCTACCCGTTTGGAAAAACTCTTTGTAAATATTATGAGGCACCACATCCATGCCTTCTTTGTAGGTCGGTCCCCAACTATCCCAAATTCTGTGATAAACTACTCCGTTTCTGGCTTTATATCTTCTAAGACCTGTATATCTGTGACCGTCTATAAATTGGGTTTGTATATCAGAATATCTATTGACTTCGCTCCAATTTGTACCAAAATAAGCGTTTATTATAGGCTTTCCTGCCTTACCTTTTTTAGTATTGATTATTACTACGCCATTTGCGGCTCTAACACCATACAAAGATGTTGCGGCAGCACCTTTAAGTATATTCATGCTTTCGATATCATCAGGATTAATATCCATAATTCTACTACTTACGGATGCTTGAGTAGCATTAGACGTTGGAAGTCCGGAATATACAGTACCTGTCGGCAGTGTCTTAGCCACATCAACATCATCACTTATCTCTACGCCGTCTATTATATAGAGAGGTCTGTTGGAAGATGAGGGATTTAGAGAGGTAATTCCCCTAATCAAAATATCGGTTGCTGCTCCGGGGGCTCCTGAAGATGTTTGAAAGGATACTCCCGACACCCTACTTCGAAGCGCATTGACGGGATTGCCTCCGGCAGATTTGCTTATGTCATCGGCAGAAACACCTTCTACGGCGTAACCAAGTGCTTTCTTTTCTCTTGTTATGCCGAGTGCAGTCACTACCACTTCTTCGAGTGCGACTCCTTGTGAGAGAATCACATCAATTTGCGTTTGACCTTCTACCAACACTGATTTTTCCTCATATCCTATGTAGGAGAACAAAAGATAATCGCCGTCTTTAGCCTTAATAGAATAATTTCCATCCAAGTCGCTTATAGTGCCGGTTTGGGCACCTTTCACCTTTACTGCTGCTCCAATCAAAGGCTCTCCTTCTTCCGAAACGACAGTTCCTTTGATTATACGCTGACCTAATAGTTGCATACTTAATCCCATAAAAATCAAGATGATTGGGATTGTAAGTTTTAGCTTCATAATAATCATTTTAAAGTTAATTAATATTAGGAACTTTTGAATAACCCAAAATATAAGGCGAGTTCGAGGCTGGAAAAAAATCGTCTATAGTTTGGTTCTTTTTTAGTACTTATTCAAAGGTTTCTACTAATCCTTGAGAAATCAAGGCACTAAGATAATAAAAAATTCTTATATAAAAATAATATTAATGTTAATTGTTCAAGATTTAGTTATCAGCTTTTGGCTTGCAATACTTTTAACAAAAAAATATTATTCCGTCTCCATTATATCAAAAAAAATCATTAAATTTCCAGACACAGGAGATTATTATTGAATTAATGATAAAATGGAAGATATAAATCGAGCTATAGAGCAATTAAAGTTTAAATGGTTACCAAAGCATTTAAATCATATAGCTGAAAGCATCGTATTTAAGAGAAGAAATATATCTTTTTTAGCAATAAATTATCTTTTTAGGAAAGCCAAATATGAACTATTTGAGAGCAAAGCTCCCTTTAAAAACAGTTTTGTAATCTCAGGATTTGTTCCTGTTCAAAAAAATGACAAGTTAAGAAACAAGCCCGAGAGTTTATATGTTGTCTTTAGAATAGATAGACACCAAAATATTATTACAACAGCATTTAGTGAAAGTGATGAAAATTAGTGATTTTGCATATGAAACACCTGAAAAACAAGATGATTTCATACAGTCTTTAGACATTTCAGATATAAAAGCTAACTTGATTGGTCAATCTGTATTAAAAGCAGAACCGAATGCTAATAAGTTGGATGAATATTCTGAAGTTGATTTTGAAATACAAAATTTAAGAATTGAAGAGCTAAAACAATTGTCAAAAAAAGAAGAAACAGAGATTTCTATGCAATATAAGATAACTCAAACAGGACTAAATGAAAATACAATTTTACTTATTGAAACCAATAAATACAAAGCAACTCTTGCTGAGCTAATAAGTTATTGTAAGGGGTTAGGTATAAGTTATAGAAAGTTTTTACCCGAACTTTTTATGTAATACCATTTATACATCAAATGTTAGTTTATTAACAAGTTGAAATACTAGCTCGCCCTTGAAACAAGCCAAAGGAGAATGGCTGATAGTTTTTGGCTGGTCAGTTTTAGCTATTTATTTGTCGCTAACAATTTGTTCAGTTGCTGTTCTAGCTGTTTTTTATCTGGTAAATATAACTGATATCTACTTATGAATAATTGATTACTAATGCTCTCTGTTGCATATTCTACTAAAACATGGTCTTTATTCGCACCTAACACGATGCCAATTGGTAGATTATCGCCCTCTGTATTTACTTCCTTTTTGAAATAGTTTAGATACAAATTCATTTGCCCAACATCTTGGTGAGTTACCTCTCCACGTTTTAAGTCAATCAATACAAAACATTTAAGAATACGATGATAAAATACTAAATCAACATAAAAATGTTTCCCGCTTATTGAAATTCTGTATTGCCGTTTTTCGAACGTAAATCCTTTACCCAACTCCAATAAAAAATTTTGCAAGTTTGAAATCAGTTTTTCCTCCAACTCTCCTTCCATATATTGATAAGTCTGCGGAATATCTAAAAATTCTAATACGTAGGGGTCTTTTAAAATATCTTCTGCTTGTTGTATTTCCTGACCTTGCTCGGAAAGTTCTAAAACACCTTTCTTGTCTTTACTCAGTGCCAAACGATGAAAAAGCATGCTTTTCATTTGACGTTTCAACTCTCTAACGCTCCAGTTTTCCTTTTCACATTGTTTTAAATAAAATTTTATTTCAAGTTGATTGTCTAAACGCAAAATTTCAAAATAATGACTCCAACTTAAAACGTTAGACAGTGTCTCACTTTTTGAGAATGTCAAATAGAGCTTTCTCATATACAATAAATTAGACCTGCTAAATCCTTTCCCATAACGTTGGGTTAAATCTTTTGAAAGTTGTTCAAAAAGGAAACTTCCGTATTCTGCTTTTTCTTCTCCCCCCTGTTCAAATTCTACAATGTATCGACCGATAAGCCAATATGTCTGTACTAAAATAGTGTTCACAGATTTAGCAACTTGCCCTCTACCTTTGCGAAGCAAAATACCTATTTCATTAATAAGCTCTGTATATTTTGATTTATCTAAATTCATTCTCTATTTTTTACACAAAAGTACAAAAAAAATCAAATCCTCCCACTTCTTCTGTCTTCCATCTCTAATACAACTTTTGCGCAAATGGGTGGTTTACGGCAAATACTATGGTCGGGCTAGGATTGAAGCCCCAGTAGTTTCCGGCGGCATTCTTGTATGGATTTCTGAGTTTGAATGCAAAATCCAAGCGCAATAAAATGATTAGGTCAAGTTGAATACTAAAACCGGCATCAACTGCCAATTGATTGTAAAATTGACTATTAAATTGAGAGCCTATTCGCTCGCTGTCTTCTTTCAGCGTCCAAATATTACCAACATCGGTAAATAGCGCCCCCCTGAATATGTTGGCAATTTTGAATCGGTATTCTAGGTTTGCTTCAAGGCGTAGGTTCGCTTTTTGGTATGGAAATTCTCTTCCTACCAACTTATGGAAGTATGATCCGGGACCCAGTTCTCTGGCAGCCCAACCTCTCATGCTATTAGGACCACCAACCTCAAATAATTTGGTATAGGGGAGTGTTGAGCTATCGCCAAAAGGTATTCCTATGCCGGCAAATACCCTGCCTGCAAATCCCGAATTAGCACCGGTTTTGAATTGTGGCTGGTAATCTAAACTCAATTTTACAAATTTAGCGTAAGCCACTTTGTCGCTTATTCTCCATATCTCGTCTTTATCAAAAGTCGCATTATACAATTTATTAGCCAAAAAGATTTCTAATCCTGAGGTTTCCAGTCCAAAGGAAATGCTGTAGTTGTACAATCGCAATTTTTTTGCAGATATATAATTGGCAGAAAGGTTTTTCAACAAAAATCCCGATATAAATACCTTTTGCAAACTTTTGGTCTGAAACGTCGTAAAAAGTTCCGGGTTTAATATCTCCGGCAAAGAATAATTGATGCCGATTTGATTGGATATTACATTCAATCTATTATTCAAGGAGTATTTGAAACCGTAAGAAAAATTGACGGAAGAAAGACTTAGATTGTCAAGTATCTCTTGATATTGGTACGACAATACCGAATTGGTAACGGCATTGTTCTTGAAGTTGTCGTAGCTATTCTTCCTAAATAATCTATTGTATAGGTATATCGGCGACAATTTCAGGGTAAAAGGGGAAATGGGATTGGTATAATCTATCTTGCCGGTTGCGTTCAATTCCTCTATCCTCGTTGTGTGAAAATCTATTTTTATGGCACCACTACCCGAAAAACTTATATAGTCGCCTCTACTCGACAATTTTCTATCGAACAAAGCACCATTGGCTCCAAATTCCAAATAATTTCTCTTGGAACTAAAAGCCACGTAATTCAAGTCCAGTTGCTCTCTGTGTTGCAGTAAATTATCATGTGTGCTGAGATATATTTTATAATTTATGGTATTTTGTTTTATCGAATCTATATATGTTTTTATGGAAACAGATTTGTATATTCTAAATTGAGACAATTTGTTATAAACCTTTACATTTAGGTCTTTACGGTACAATTCACCTTCTTCCAGAGGGATTGCTCCTTCCAATATCTTGGGCTTAACAAGAAATTTATCCAATTCACGATAGAAAATGATATTATCTATTCGCAGCGTATCTAACTTTTTGACATTTTGCGAATAATAATAATCGGTATAGACATCGACTTTTCCTATTTTGTATGTCTTGTGTTGTTCGCCGTTGATATCGTTATTGATTTTTATTTTTAAGTCAATTTTATAGCGTGCGCTATCCCCGTAAAGCTCTAAGTAATTTTGATTGAAAAGTGCATAGCCATTATTTTGCAGCAAATCGGTTATCCTTATTTTTTCTTCTTCATAGTCAGACGAACTAACGGGATTATCCTTTATAAGGTGAGTTTTTTTCATCGACTTATTCACTAAATCAAGAATAGCCTCATCGCTACAGATATAATCTACGCGGTTTATGTTATACCTTTTGCCGGTTTTTATTATATAATCAACGTCTGTAATATATTTTTCGGGGTCTGTTTTGAAAGAAACTTCACAATTATAAAAGCCACGACTATTTCTAAGGAAATTTTGAAATTTTTTAGCGGTAAATGATGCTAAATTCTCTTTGTATATAACCGGTTTTTCGGCAAAATTCCTCTTTACAAAACGGCTAAACCAATCGTTTTTTTCATTAAAAACATAATAAAACCATTGTCGAGGCACCCATAAGAACGAACCGTTTGGCTCTTGCTCGTATAGGGATTTTAATTCTTCAACTAAGAAAATCTTATTTTCGATTTTCTCATCAGTTTCAAATTTTATCCTATTTTTGTGCAAGAACTTCTCATCTTTTTTCAAGTAATTGGTAGCTTGACAAGATGCGAGCAGAAATACACTTATCAGAATTAGAAGATGATATATTTTTATGTTTCTTAAAATGCCGTACACCTTATAATCTTATCCAAATGGTTACAAAAAATGATATTAAACTAATACGTTCTTTAAATCAAAAAAAGTATAGACAAAAGTACAATAAATTTGTAGTGGAAGGAGAAAAAATGGCAAATGAATGTTTGCAATATAAAAAAGAGGCGATAAAGAGTTTGTACTATACCGAAGATTATTACACGAAAAATCAAGGTAAACTCGCAGCAATTAAGGATAAATGTCACGAAGTATCACCAAAGGACATGGATAAAATGACTTTGCTAAAAACACCCAGTCCGGTGCTCGTATTGTGCGAAAAATTAGAATCTAAGTTCACGGATTTTTCCGGCTTGCAAACCGCTGTTTACTTAGACGACATAAGCGACCCCGGCAATTTAGGTACTATCATACGTACCTGTGATTGGTTTGATATTGACCTGCTGATAGCCTCAAAAAAGACTGTCGATTTGTACAATCCCAAGGTGATACAATCATCGATGGGGAGTATTTTTCGCCTTAAAATTCTCATAGAAGACTTTGAAGCTATAGAAGAAAATCTGAAAAATAACAAATTCACTTTCTACTCAGCAGTGGCAGACCATGAGAACATAAATAAAATTGAATTTTCGCATCCCTCAATGATTATAATCGGAAACGAAAGCATTGGCATAAGCCCAAAAATACTGGATAAATCGGACAAAAAAATATCAATACCTCGATATAACAAAGAGGTGGAATCGCTAAACGCAGCTATCGCAACGTCGATTATACTCGCCGAATTAAAAAAGTAGGTTTATACCGTCAAATCTTCTCCTATTTCCAAGAAGTGAATCTCTTTACCTTTGTCCTCAAAGGCTTTTTTCACTACTTTTTTATCGACTACAATAAAGCCGAACGTATCAAAATGACAAGGTATGACCTTATTGCACTTTACAAAATCGGAAGCTATTACCGCTTCTTCGTAGCCCATGGTGAAATTATCTCCAACAGGAAGTATACAAAAATCTAATTTTGGCACTGTCAAAGGTATGGTTTGCATATCCATGGTCAATGCAGTATCTCCGGCGATATAAAACGAGATATCTTCATTCCAAATCACAAATCCGGCGGGATTACCTCCGTAAGAACCGTCGGGCATACTCGAAGAATGAACGGCATTGACCATTTTTACATAGCCAAAATCGAATTTCCACTTTCCGCCGTGATTCATCGGATGTCCTTCAACGCCCTTCGCTCCGAACCAATTAACGACCTCGAAATTAGAGATTATTTTCGCGCCTGTATTTTTTACTATTCGCTCCACATCTGCGACGTGGTCAGCATGTCCGTGAGTCAATAATATATAATCGACCTCTATCGCATCGACATCTATGTCCGAAGCTATAGGGTTATCGGTAATAAACGGGTCAACGATTATTTTGTGGTTGCCTATCTCAAAATAAAAACAAGCATGTCCTAAATATTTTATCTTCATAATTTAAATAATTGTGGTGTTTCACAAAGATAGTCATTAATCAACAATTAAGCAAATATTGTGTTGAAGAGATGGGGATAATTGTTAATTGTCAATGGTTAATGGTTAATGCGCTCTGACGGACGCTTTTTTTTTAATGGTTAATTTTTAATGGTCAATGGTTAATGATTTTTTAGGTGTTAGGTGTTGTGTTTTAGGTATTAGCTTACCCTCTAACGGACGCGAAGTTAATTGTTAATAAAATTGGTAGAGGCGTACAAATGTGCGTCTGAACGGTAGCAAGTTTAAAAAAGGCAAACAGCTAAAATCAAAAAATATAAACAAATGAAAGACAATATAGTAAAAGATAAAAGTTATACATTTGCGATTAGGATAGTAAAGTTGTACAAACTACTCGTTGATGAAAAGAAAGAATATGTTCTATCAAAACAAGTACTTCGGTCTGGAACAAGTGTTGGAGCAATGATTAGGGAAGCTGAACAAGCAGAAACAAGAAAGGACTTTATTCATAAAATGGCAATTGCACAAAAGGAAATCAACGAGACTATTTATTGGCTAGAACTATTGAAGGCAACAGATTACTTAAATACAAAACAATTTGAAAGTATCAACTCTGATGCAATAGAAATAATAAAATTAATTACAAGTATAATAAAAACCACTAAATCCAAGATTTAGAAATTATTAATGGTTAATTGCCAGAGAAACAAAAGTACACGTAAGAGCGAATTAACAATTAACCATTGACAATTAACAATTAAAAAAAAGAAACTTATGTCCAAAAAAGTTATATTTGAAGATCTGGGAAGAATATCTTATCAAGATGCACTGTCAAGACAGGTGGAAAGCCATAAAAATCTTATTGATTTAAAGATGAAGAGAAGAGATGCTAGTTCTGATTCTGAGGTTTATGAATCTGTACACAAGTTGTTTTTTTGTGAACATAAGCCTGTTTACACGCTTGGTAAAAGTGGAGATTTATCCAATTTGTTGCTCGACAAAGGCAGCTTGGAACAAAAAAATATAGAATTTCACAAGACTAACAGAGGCGGTGATATTACTTTTCACGGTCTTGGGCAATTGGTAGCCTATCCTATTTTTGACTTGGATTATTTTTATCAAGATATTGGAAAGTATGTGAGAAATATTGAAGAAGTGATAATCCGTGCCTTGGATAAATACGGGATATCAGGAACAAGGTTAGAAAAATTTACCGGCGTTTGGGTTAAAGACAAAGACCGAGATTATTATAGAAAGGTCTGCGCTATCGGGGTGCATACAAGCCATTGGGTAACGATGCACGGTTTGGCGCTCAATGTAAATACTGACCTCAATTATTTCGATTGGATAATACCTTGTGGTATTACCAAAGACAGTAAAGGCGTTACTTCAATGAAAGAGCTTCTGGGTAGAGAAGTGGACTATGAGGAGGTAAAAACGGTCTTGAAAAATCAATTCAAAGAAGTGTTTGAGTTGGAATATGTTTAGGGCGCCGGGGGAGCATGTTTTAATGAAACCTTTGAATAACCCAAAATATGAGACAAGTTTGAGGCTAGAGAAAATTTTAACCCACAGCAACCTGTTGGTTGTAAGGACTTAAAATTTTTGATAACGAAAAAATTGTCTCATAGTTAGGGGGCTTTCAACACTTATTCAAAGGTTTCTAGTCCACTATTGCTTTAAACCCCTCTTCTTTCATCGCACTTTGCAATATGCCACTTTGTATTCCCATATTGCAAATAATTTTATATGTCTTAGATTTGTCCCATCCCATAAATTCATCTAAGGCATCGTCCAGATTTGTTTCCACAACTTTATGTTTGTCGTCTTTTATCTCTTCGGAGCTTAGATTTATAATTATCATTTCGTTATCTGTCGGTTTGTTTGTTTTGTTTAGTTGTTCCATTTTTTTATCTAAATTTTGAAGAGTTATATTGTATGAATACTGTTGTATTTCTTGCAACATCGTTTTCAAAGGAATTTTTTCTACAATTTTATCAAAAGTATATTTCTTAGCAGCTGTGGCTACTCTTCTGTTAGAAATGGCACAATATTCTTTTCCTTTGTAAGACATATCAAAAGTTCCTATTTCTTCAGCTACCTCTATTATTTCCAGTTTTGGCATAAACAGAGTAGGGCGAAATACGGAAATACTGATATATTGGTCGAGCAACAAAAGATTTTCTATTGTCTGTGTTGAAACCTGTGAGATCGCCTCTCCGGATATAACAACAGGAGCCTTGTTTTCCAGTCCTATTTTTTCACAAATTTTGTAAAAGAAATATTTTAGTAACAAATTTTGGTACCTGCTATCGATTTCTCTTATGTATTTGACAGTATCAGTCATAGGCACTACAATCATCTTCACTGATTGTCCTCTCAAATACTTTTTTGACATAAACTTAAACAACTCTAAAGTCGCCTTGTATTGTTCCTTGCTGCCCAAATCAAAATAGACGAAAATAGGCAAAATCCCCATTTTTATAGCCTTGTGAATAGCAACAGGAGAGTCTATGCCACCTGATAACATCATTATCGCTCGATTAGCATTGCCAAGAGGAAAACCCCCAAGTCCTTTTTGCTTTTCAGAATAGTAAAAAATGCTCTCGTCTCTTATTTCTACAAAGCAAGTAATATCAGGATTGGATAAGTTTACACCGGCAGAGTGTGCCATTAACTCGCTCCCCAATTCTATTTCAATATCTCTAGACTTGTAATCTCTCTCTCTCTTATTTAACTTAGCCCTACATTTGACTGCAAATTTTTTGCCTTTTACTTTGTCCTTAAATATTTTGAAACCATTGCTAACTATGTTTGCAAACTCAAATTGCTGCTCCACTTCCACTTTTGAGAAGTTTTGAATACCGGAAGTGTTTGCCAATATCTCATCAGCCGGAGATTCAACTATCAATAATAGAAAACTCCAAAAAGATTTGCTCCTATCTAGTTTGATATCATTATCTTTGAGAGCTGCTAAAATATTGGAATGGAGAAGTTGTACCATATTATTTCTGGTCTTGGACTTCTTCATCGCAATTTCACCCGAATACTTTACTATATATGTATACACGTACAAAAAATTTTTGCGAAGATATTGCTTTTTTCATTTTTTTAAGCAAATAAAATAGGGATTTTTAATTTACTGTTTATCCTCTAATTAGATCTCTTCATTTTTTTATTTTGGTCATTTGAGCTTAAAAATATATTATTATTTTTTTTAATATGTTTTATGTCTTTATATTTGCGCCCTGAAAAATGTTGTGACTTTGACATCATATAAAGTCTAATATTTACCGGATATTGATTTTTATGGTAAAAAAAAAGAGATATTTATGGGGGGGAATGACTTTTGTTGATGTCATTGTTGTGAGTGGGGTAGAGTGGGGGTGTGTTGAGTTTTTTGTTTATTAGAGAATATAAGTTATTTGCATCATTGTGAGAGTTTATTATGGTGCGATGTTTTTTTTTGTTGGTATAAGTGGACTTGTAGAACTTGTGAAAGCCGAAACTTGATAAAATTGTAAAGTAGACAATTAAAGATTGTCTTTGAGGAAACTCTTTGAATAGCGAAAAAACGTCCATCGTTTGGGTGATTTTAATACTTATTCAAAGGTTTCTTTAATGGTTTTTTCTTTGTTTTTAGATGATTAGCATTTTTTGATTTTCAATTGTGCCCATAAATAGAATATAATGAAAAAAATATTTATTACATTATTATTACTACATTATTTTTTGCTAAGTAGTTATGTTTCTGATGCCCAAATCTATGTGGGGCCCGGAGTTGTTAATGCCTACTATAAGGTAACGGGAATATCAGGAAGCACAGTATCATATAGTACTTCCGGTGGTGTTTCCCACACATTGGCGGTAGGAGATAAAGTTATTTTGATACAGATGACCGGTAGTACCGAGGCAAACGGAGGAAAGTTTGAGTATGCCAACGTAGTGTCAGTTTCATCTAATTCTGTTGAACTATCCGATATAAATAGAAATTATAGTCCGGGGTCTGAGTCGGTACAGCTTGTGTGGGTGCCTAGTAATCCTTCGGGGATAGTGGTGAATGATGATATTACTGCTATGCCTTATAATGGTAATATAGGAGGTATTGTATCGCTATTCACCGGCGGTACACTTACGCTTAAAGGAAATGTAAGTGCAGATGGTGCCGGATTTGCTGTCGGGCAAAGTACCATTTCCGGTAAGGTATATTATGGTGGTGGCGGTGGTTATGGCGGCGGTGGCGGCGGTGGCGGTTATGGTGGCGCTGGTGGTGCCGGAGGTCCAAATAGTGGAGATACTGCTACC
>PDWJ01003296.1_pt1 | contig 15620 bp, 14 predicted proteins | sample 1430881 | NCBI WGS metagenome assembly PDWJ01 (sample SAMN01162460, study PRJNA174530) | Oral metagenome, whole genome shotgun sequencing project. | biome: Marine environment; feature: Marine mammal; material: Swab sample of the gingival sulcus; isolation source: swab sample of gingival sulcus... | reverse complement strand
GAACACCTGTATTTTTAACCTGATCAATTACTTTCAGGCACGTTGCTTTGAATTCTGATATTGGCATTGTTTCTGGCATGATAATATTCTCCATATTTTTTTGGTAGTTATCCGAAAACAATCGTTGGTGGAATTTTAACCGATTAAAAAAGGATACTATTCCTCCCGATCAAGATAGATATTACCATAGTCAAAGACTATGGTCAAGTTTTTTTGAAGAAATTGCCAAAACGGATGGCGGTTGCTGGCTAACAAGTTATTATCTGATTCATGATAACGTCAAAAAACCTTACCCTTGATATCTCAGCCTAAAAACTTGAACATACAATTCAATGGCTTTCAACGCATCATCTTCGTGATATCCGCAACGACCATATACAAAGAAGGGACCAGAATCAGGGTGATCAGGGTCGCAAAAACAATACCAAATCCCAGAGATACGGCCATAGGAATGAGAAATCGAGCCTGCATGGAAGTCTCAAAAATCATGGGGGTGAGCCCCCCAAAGGTGGTGAGGGTGGTCAGAAGAATCGGCCGAAACCGCGTGATACCGGCATAGAGGATCGCATCACGCGCAGGTAGTGCCTTTTCCTGCCGTCTGCTATTGGCAACATTGATAAGCACTAGGGAATCGTTCACCACCACACCGGACAGAGCAACAATCCCAAACAGACTCGGAAGGCTTAAGGCATACCCCATCACAAGGTGACCAATGACAGCCCCCACAATGCCAAAGGGAATGCTGATCATAATAATCAAGGGTTGGGCATAGCTTCGGAAGGGAACAGCCAAAAGGCCGTAGATAACGAGCAGGGCCATAAGCAATCCCTTGACCAGGCTGTTCATGGAGTTACGCATATCCGCCTGCTTACCCTCAAAACCATAGGAAAGACCTGGATATTTCTGTACCAAGGCAGGCAGGCTTTCGGCCATGAGGGCATCTAAGACCTCATTGGTCTTAGCCTGGGGGATGACATTAGCGGTCACATCAACCGTTCTGCGGCCATTGTGCCGGTTAATGGCGGTATAGGCCCTTCCCTTCCTTATGGCCACGGCCTCACGCAGGGGAATCTCTCCTCCGGACGGCGTCCTTACCATGAACTCCTCAATATGATGTTCCAGGATCCGTTCCGACTTGGGCAGCCGAACCATCACCTTTACCTCATTGCGTCCCCGTAGCTGCCGCAATGCCTCCACCCCATAAAAGGCATGACGCACCTGTCTGGCAATGTCCTCGGCCCGAAGTCCCAGTCCCTGGGCCACATCACGGATTGAGAAATCAAATTGTCGCTTTCCAGGTGAAAACCCATCATCAATATCCTTTACATTGGGATAGGCACCCAGATCGCGTGCCAAGTCCCTGCTGGCCTGTTCCAGAACAGCAATATCCCGATGACTCAGCTCAATAGTCAGGGATTTGCCAGAACCAGGCCCACCGGCATCTGATGCGTAGGTGATATATTCCAGGCCCACCAGATCACCAACCTGTTCACGCCATGCATGGGTGAACGCCGTGGTACTCATGGGACGATTCTCCGGGTCGGTGAGATAGACCTGAACCACAAGGGTGGCCCCTCCCCTGGTCGTATGGGCAAAGATACCAGTTACCAGACGATCCCCGCCGTTTGCCGCCCCGACCTCCCTGGCTGCCTCAACCAGAATCTTCTGAACCTCCAGGGTCTTGGTTACCGAGGTTCCATAAGGCAGAACCGCTGTGGCCTCGGCATAATCAGCTTCAACTCTGGGAAGCAGGGTCATGCCCAGACGCCCGCTTGCCATATATCCTATTGTCACCAGAAATACCGCAATACCAAGGGAAAGGGTGAGATACCTGTAGGTGAGGCTCAATTGCAGGAAAGGCCCGTATTTGGTGGTGACAAACCGCATGAACCATTGGCTGAATCGCTGCTGCAAGCCGTGCAGTCTTTGGGCTATGCCGGTGCGTTGTCTCTCCTTTTGATGACCAATATGTGCTGGCAGAACAAACAGGCTTTCCAATAAGGAAACAGCAAAAACACTCACCACAACCAAAGGAATCTGTCTAAAAACCTTGCCCATGATCCCTGGCACAAAATACATGGGCATAAAGGCGATGACATTGGTCAGCACACTAAAGGTCACGGGCATGGCGATTTCCCGTGTCCCTTTGATGGCAGCCTCCACAAACGACATGCCCTTTTGATGGTAGGTATAGATATTCTCGCCCACCACAATGGCATCATCAACCACAATACCCAAGGTCACGATAAAGGCGAACATGGAAAGCATATTGATACTCACCTCAAGTCCAGGGAGCATCAACAAAGAACCGAGAAAGGAGATGGGAATACCCAAACTCACCCAAAAGGCAAGGCGGGCTTCAAGAAACACGGCCAGACAGAGAAAAACAAGGCCCAGCCCCATATATCCGTTGGTCACCAGCAGATCGAGGCGTTGCTGGTAAATCCTGGAGCGGTCTTTGAGAATATCCAGAGAAAGCCCCTTGGGAAGGATCTCGCGGATCGTCTCAAGATGGCGATTGACGGCTTCAGACACTTCAACGGGTGTCTGATCACCACTGCGATACACATTGATAAGTATGGCTGGCTGACCGTTAAACGAGGCAAAGACATCACTTTCTTCAAACAGGTCGTTGATCTGCGCTATATCTTCAAGAAGGACATGGGTTCCGTCATTGGCAGTAATGATGGGAATCTGGCCAAACTCCTGCCCATATTCCCTGCCTTCCCTGACCCGTACAAGGATTTCCCCGCCACTGGTCTTAATGCCTCCACCAGGCAAATCCACAGATGCCCTGTCAATACCACGGGCAATGTCTGCCAGGGTGAGATTATACCTCCGCAGATTCTCCTGAGGTACTTCAACACTGATCTCAAAATTCCGTATCCCGCCTAATTCCACCTGGGTAATACCAGGATCCTTGAGAAGCCGGTCACGCAGGGTTTCAGCGGTCTCACGAAGCACCCAGCGAGATTGATTCCCATGCAGGGCAATGGACACGACCTCCCGTTTTCGCACCATGATGGCCACTTGCGGTTCTTCGGCATCATCAGGAAACGAGGTGATCCGATCCACTTCACTCTCAATATCCCTGACAACCTGTGAAAGCTCCTCGCCTTCCAGAATCTTCAAAACAATAGTGCCCACACCTTCATTTGCCGCAGAGGTTATCTCCTCCACCCCGTCAAGTCCCTGAACAGCCTCTTCAACGGGAAGAACGATCCCCTGCTCCACTTCTTCGGGACTGGCCCCTGGATAGGCCACGGTCACCTTGATGATGTCAGGATCAAAATCAGGAAAGACTTCCTGGGTAATATGATTGCCCATGATCAATCCGCCCAGCAGGCAGACGACCATCACAAGATTAGCGGCAACCGAATGACCAGCCATCCAGGCGATGGGCCCTTTGGAGGTAACAGAGGTTCTGCTCATAGCTGGCCCTCACTCAGGGTACTAGCATCCTGGACAGAACCGCCTGCGTCATGGGCAAGCCGCACGGCCATCCCCTGAATGGGGGCGGGAATATCTGATACAATGACCCGTTCCCCTTCCTGAATGCCTTCCTCAAGATACACGGTGTGGGCATCCCGCCAGACACTATGTACAGAACGAATAGCAAGCGTATTGTCCTGATCCGCAATCCAGATGGTATCTCCGTCACGCAGGGCATCTCTGGGTATGGCGGCCACATGCTCAAGAACCCTGCCATGAAGGGCTACATGCACATACTCTCCCAGTAACAAGGGGAGTTCCGAGGTATTGGTTTTCTGTAACAGGAGCGGATCCTCAACCCGTACAAGGACTCTGGCCATACGCCCCTGAGACTGAATATCCCCAAGCAGCCGGATGACCGTTCCTGTTCGTTCGTACTGGCCTTTGTCCGAAATAATACGAGCCATACTGCCAGGCCCTTTGCCCCCTTTGGGAATCTTGATCCAGGCAAGGCGATCCCTGGCAAGCAGGGTTTCCACCCAGAAGGCATCCGTACCCACCAGGGTTGCTATGGGCGTTTGCGAGGTTACCTGAGCGCCCAGGGCAACATGCTTTTCCAGAACAAGGCAGGTATACGGTACGGTCACAGATGTCCGTTCCAGATCCAGTACGGCCTGTTCAAGCTCCAGGTCAGCCCTGTCCACAGCCGCACGAGCCTGTTCCTCCTGGGGTTTGCGCAGGGCCAAGGGTGCCTCTTGTGACACAGGATGTTGATCACCACGCAATAAGTCCCACTCCTGCCGGGCCACCTCCTGGTGTCCTTGTTCCAAAACCAATGCGGCACGGGCCTGTACCAGGGCCGTTTTCTTCAAGGCCACTCGCAGTTCGTAATCTTTGGGATCAAGTTGAACGATCCTCATTCCCTGAGCCAGGATACCACCTGGTTCAAAGCCAGTGGCCACATGCACAACCCTGCCTGCGACCTGGGGGGTGAGCGCAACCTTTTGAGCTGGCACCACGGTTCCCATAGCCCGTATGACCACCTGCTTGCGCCCAAATGTGACCTGCTGGACTGTGACCAGAGGTGATAACGGAACAGGAGTTTTTTTCCCGGGTTGTGGCCGATGTTGCATAAAATATGCGGCTCCCAAAAATCCCAAACCGATAAGAGCAAGAGGTAGAAGAATCCCAAAAAGCCTCCTTCCTATCCCCCTGATTGTGCGGGGTGATTCCGTCATGATTGTCCTTGTGGGTTGGTAGAAGTGCTGTTTATCGTGTTCAGGTTGTGATACCAGGTGCCGCCCAAGGCCCTGTTAAGGCCGATCTGATACAGCAAAAGATCTCCCTTGCCCTGAATAAGGGTGCGTTCCAGGGATTGTACCTTGAGCAGACTGGTCAATACATTCAGGTAGGTGATAACACCGTTTTGATAACGCTGTCTGGCCTGTTGCAGGGTCATTTGGGCAAGATCAAGCTGTTGGTGCAGATGCCCAAGATAGACCTGCTGCTTGTCGATACGAACCAAGGCATTCTCCACATCCCGCACAGCCTCCATAACAACCTGTTGGTAAACGGCCAGGCGTTCCTGGTAAGCGGCCCGTGTTCGCTCCACTTCGGCGGCTCGTCGCTGACCGTCAAAAATCGGCCCGGTCAGGCCCGCAGCCAGGTTGACCAGCCAATTATCAAACAGGGTCTTGACCTGATCGCTGGAACAATCTGTACGGGCACTCAGGGTGATAGCAGGCAAACGATGAGCACGGGCACGGGCTATCTCCCATTGCGAGGCCTCAAGACGCAGTCCAGCAGCCCGGACATCAGGCCGATTGGCCAGGAGATGGGCTGGAATACCCAGGGCAGGCATGGTCAAAGGTTCTGGCAGATTATCTTCTGAGACACCTATATCATCACCTGGGGCCCTGCCCATAAGCACGGCCAATTCGTGGATAAGCGTCTTTTCCCGTGCCTCCAAAGCAGGCAGCATAGCCTGAGAACGGGCCAGGGTTTCGCGCTGCTGCAAAACATCAAGGGCCGTTGCAAGGGAGTTGGTAAAACGCAGTTCCAGGGCCTTGAGATAGATTGTATTGGTGTGGATATGGCTTCTCACCAGGATCTGTTCCCTGCGAACAAGAAGGAGCTCCACCCATTGGGTTGCAATCTGGGCGGAAAGACTCATAAAGGCTGCGTGAAGATCCTCCCTGGCAGCATCCGTGGCGAGACGTGCGGCCTCCTGTACCGAGGTGATCCGACCCCAGAGATCAATTTCATATCGGGCAAGGATACCCAGGGAATGCCGTCTGGTGGTGACAACCTGCTTCCCTCCTGGAGGATGCTGCACCTGACGGGTATGGGAGGCTCCCGCTTCCACAGCAATATCTGGAAGAAGTGCAGCCCCTTGCTGAACAGCAACAGCACGGGCCTGATCCAATCTGGCCCGAACCTGCTGGATGGAAAACCCCTGGTTCAAAGCTGTTTCCATCATGTGATTGAGTTCAGAACTTCCAAACCCTTTCCACCAGGGTATGTGTAACGACCTGGTTCCCTCATAGAGGGTATATTGGGAGGGCAGTTCTGAGGATACAGAGGGTGAAGACCGAGGGGCAAAGGGAGCGCATCCCTCTACCGTGATGCAGAGAATGAACAACAACGCAACAAACGACAGCCGCATGGAATATCCTTACAAAATTGTTAAAAAATACAAATATGACAGCATATTTTGGTATAATGGGCCTTTAGTATGTCTAACATCAGAAAAAAAGCACACATGAATCATGTGCGCTTTTTTGTATCAGAATAATCATTTGGAATTTTATATACTACATCCATATCCTAAGAGGATTTTTCATCTTTATTATTGACAGTATGCTGTTTCATCTCACCCACATGACACGATTCACCATTATTCGTTCCACACGAACAATTACCCGAACATCCCGAACAACCTTTCTTGCGAATAAATGTACTGATAATATAAACAACCGCTAGAACGATAATACCGTATACAAAAAAATGTTCCCAAGACATCGTCAACCTCGTATTGACAGTTATGCACCGATCTCACCGTGCGAGTAGAACAAACAATCATCAGGCAACCATGATCATTTCAGCAATATCCCTGGACAAGGTAAGCCTTCCGCCTCTGACCTTAATAATCAGCGTATTGGCATTGACACTGACCACATCAATTTCAGTTCCTGGAAGAATACCCAGGGATGCCAGGTGACGGAGCAATCTACGGTTGGAATGCACACAAGTCACACATCGGGTGTCACCCATACGAAGTGAGGACAGAGAACAACTCTTCCCAGAGCAACATCCCGCATGTATGCAGCGTGCTCCTCTGTCCTGTGATTTGCCCCGTCTGGTTGCAAACATAGCCCTTATCCTCAATGATTCTTTTGCGAACAGGCTGGTATGGTAGATGGTGTACCAGGCTGACACGTGCTGAAAAATATGAGTGGTAATGGATTGAGTAAGGTAGGTCAAAGAAAAATCAATACACCTTCCAAATATATGAAGTTCTATTACGATGTTTCATGTACAATTATGGTGAGTTTCCAAAGGATTCGTGACGATTCTGTGCTATACTTGGAGGCCCTGCCCCACAATATCCCCGAACTCGGAACATGAAACCCTGGTGGCCCCCTGAATCTGCCCGACGAGATCAACCGTAACCTTTTTACTTGTAATGGCCTTTTCCACGGCATGTCTCACAAGGTCACCGGCCTTATTCCATCCCATGTGATCCAGCATCATGGCCCCGGAAAGGATCAGGCTCCCCGGATTGACCATATCTTTGCCTGCTATGGTCGGGGCAGTGCCGTGGGTTGGTTCAAACAGGGCCAGGGTATCCCCCATATTCACCCCAGGGGCGAGGCCAAGCCCACCCACCTGGGCGGCCAGAGCATCAGAAATATAGTCGCCATTCACATTGGTGGTGGCAATAACATCATAGTCTTCAGGGCGTATGAGCACTTCCTGAAACATGGCATCAGCAATGCGATCCTTGATGACCAACGGCTTGCCGTTGGCTGCTTCGCCTTCCTTATAGGTATGCTCGCCAAATTCATCAGCGGCCAGTTCATACCCCCAGGCACGGAAGGCCCCTTCGGTGTATTTCATGATATTTCCCTTGTGCATCAGGGTGACACTCTTTCTTCCCTGATCCAGGGCAAATTGGATGGCTCGGCGGATAAGCCGTTTCGACCCCTTGGGAGTCATGGGTTTGATGCCCACGCCGCAGGCTGTATCGAGACTAACCCCAAGAGATTCCTTCAAAAAGGTAACCAGCTGTTGGGCTTCTTTGCTGCCGGATTCCCACTCAATGCCAGCGTATAAGTCTTCAGTATTCTCCCGAAAAATAACCATGTCCACGTGTTCAGGATGCTTGACCGGCGATGCAATACCCTGGAAAAAACGCACCGGCCGGATGCAGGCATAGAGGTCAAGACGCTGGCGTATCGTCACGTTCAGACTACGGAATCCTGACCCCACAGGTGTTGTCAGCGGGCCTTTCATGGCAAACGTGGCCCCTTCCAGGGCAGTCAAGGTCTCTTCAGGCAGATACGTGCCTGTTGCTTGCCGGGCCTTTTCTCCGGCCAGCAGTTCAATCCATTCAAGACTGCGACCATCTGGATATGCCGTTGCCACTGCTGCGTCGATAATGGGCCTGGTCACCGACCAGATTTCAGGCCCTACACCATCACCCTCAATACTATACACGCGGTTTTTCATATCCTCTCCATCTCTCGCTGTTGTCATGTATGTATGCGGCTTCGTATGTTCCAGATAAGCCAGCACGTCTTTGTTGTCATATAGATCCCTACCCCGAATGGTCAGAGACCGTACACAATACGGAAAGAAGAAGCACGACTCCGATGACGTCCTGTCCTGGATGATGCCTCTCCAAGGTTGCTCTGAGCAAGGCAAGGCAAGGTCTGTACAGAGACCTGCCAGACATGTCAAAAAAGAGGTGGTACAACATACCTCACCCTCTCTTCGCGATGACTCAAAGATCAAAGACGTTATGCTGGACATCTTCGATGCTCCTGCCCTTGGCGTTATGAGACTGGACATCCTTGCCAGGGGCATATAAAGTAATTCCCTTTGACATATTGAGTTCCTTGCACGGCAAACCCATACTCGACAGATCAGCCATCATAAGAAGGTTTACCCTGTGTACGATGCGGATCCTGGTATGGTTTGCAGGAGAAGGTTGTCCTGGCATTGTGCGCCGCCTCCTCCAGTCAAACTCGTGCAGTTCCTGTAACCCTTTGGGAGATATGAAACAATGAAAGGTATACGAATTGGTCTTGCCATGATACTTCTGCTGGCAGCAGCCACCGTATCTGCGGCAGGCACATTGGAAAAGGTCCAGAAAAACGGCAAACTCATCCTGGGGGTGAGCGAAGGGGTCACGGGTTTTTCCGCGCCTGATTCCAAGGGCCGATGGGTGGGGTTTGACGTGGATATGGGCCGGGCTGTTGCCGCAGCTGTTTTGAAAGACCCCGAAGCCATTACCTTTGTCCCCCTGGCCTCCAAGCAGAAAATCGTGGCGGTCTCCTCAGGACAGGTCGATCTGGTCTCACGCACCACCACCTGGACAATGAAGCGTGACTGCAAGCAGGGTGTGGATTTCACTGTGGTTGTCTTTTATGACGGCCAGGGCTTCATGGTGCCCAAAAAATTAGGCGTTGCGTCCATTAAGGAATTGGACGGGGCCTCTGTGGCTGTTGTTTCTGGAACCACCAGCGAACTCAATGTAGCGGACTTTGCGCGTCTTAATAAAATCAAGCTGGAAACCGTGGTCTTTGACAGCAAAAAAGAGGCGTTTAAGGCCTATATGGCTGGTCGCTGCGATGCCTTTACCACCGACATGAGCCAATTAGCCTCCCTTCGTGCCAGCGCATCCCACCCCAATAAACACGTCATCCTGCCCGAACTTATCTCCAAAGAACCCCTGGCTCCCTATGTCCGCCACGGCGACAACCAGTGGAAGGACCTTGTTACCTGGGTACTCAATGGTCTTATTGAAGCCGAAGAAAAGGGAATCACCCAGGCCAATGTCCTGGATATGAAGGCCCATTCTGCTGACCCTGTGGTCCGGCGTATGCTGGGGGCTTCAGGCGATATTGGTTCCTTTGTGAATCTGGACAAGGACTGGCTGGTTCGAGCCATCCAGGCTGTTGGCAACTACGGGGAAATATACAACCGTGCCTTTGGCCCAGGAACTTCCCTCAACCTGCCCAGAGGACGCAATAAACTCTGGCTTCAGGGCGGTATGCTCTACGCCATGCCCATCCGCTAAATCCCCTGGCAGTATTGTCACAAGGCCCGGTCGGGCAGCTAACCGACCGGGCCTTTTTCTCATCACGTTCATGGTGAGTAGGAAAGTATGATTCCCATTTCCTCTATCAAACGTCAGTTGCCCATGATCCTTGCCCAGACAGCGGTCATCGGCCTGGTTCTCTATGGCGCCCTGGTTCTCTTTCACACCACCCAGGCCAATCTTGAGGCAAGAAACATTGCCTCTGGTTTCGGATTTCTTGGTGTGGAAGGAGGCTTACCCATCAACGACACCCTCATTGCCTACCATCCTTCAAATACCTACGGATACGCCTTTCTTGTGGGTACCTTCAATACCCTGTTTGTGTCTGTTCTGGGTATCATCCTGGCCACCATTGTCGGGGTGATTATTGGATGCGCACGGGTTTCCTCCAACTGGTTGGTCTCCCGCCTGGCTGCCGTCTATGTTGAAGTCCTCAGAAACATCCCCTTACTTCTGACACTGTTCTTTACCTATTCCGTTGTCCTGGCCTCCCTGCCCCACCCCCGCAAGAGTCTCACCCCCTTTGTCCATGTCTTTCTCAATAATCGGGGCATCTTTCTTCCCCGCCCCCAATGGCACGCTGGTATGCTCTGGGTGGTGGGGGCCTTGATGCTGGGCATCCTCCTTGTCGTGGTACTGCTCTACTGCGCCCGCAAGCTGCGGGAGACCACAGACAGACGACTTCCCGCTGTCCCCATAGCTCTGGGAATCTGTACCCTCCTGCCCCTGACAGCCTTCTTTCTTGCCCCGGAACCTCTTACCTTTGACTACGCACGGCTCCAGGGATTCAACTTTAAGGGAGGCATGGTCTTACGGCCTGAATTTTCCGCCCTTATGATCGGCCTGGTCTTATATACTGCCGCCTTTATTGCAGAAAACGTGCGTTCTGGCATCCAGTCAGTACCCTCAGGCCAATTAGATGCGGCCCGCGCCCTGGGCCTTCAGCCCGGTCTGATTATGCGTAAGGTGATGCTGCCCCAGACCCTGCGGGTGTGTATTCCGGCAACCATCAACGATTATGCCAGCCTGGTGAAAAACAGCTCTCTGGCCGTTGCTATCGGGTATCCTGATATGGTGTCTGTTGGCGGCACAATTATCGGCCAAAACGATCAGGCCATTGAGATCATTGGCCTGTGGATGGCGGTCTATCTGACAATCAACCTTGTTATGTCCCTTGGTATGAACTGGTTTAACGCCAAGGTACAGGTGGTGGAACGATGACAGCACCAAATGCACCCCAGACCTTTGTTCCCACTCCTGCCTCACCGCCGCCTCTGGAAACCGCAGGAATCATAGGGTGTCTGCACAAAAATTTTTGTAACGGATGGTTCAATACCCTGCTCACGCTGCTCTGTGTGGTGGGCCTTGCCCAATGCCTCCCTCCCCTTCTTTCCTGGGCCGTTCTTGATGCCGTCTGGACAGGCGGGCCTGAAGCCTGTTCAACAGATGGGGCATGTTGGGCCTTTATTGCGGCCAAGTTCAGGGTACTTCTTGTGGGAACCTACCCTCAGCAGTATCTCTGGCGGCCCCTGGCCGCAGGTATGCTGTTTCTGGGCGTGGTGGCTGTCACTGTTTCGGGACGGTTCAAAAACCGCTATCTTATCCTCTGCTGGGCTCTGCTCCCTCTGCTCCTGTTCTGGATCATTGGCGGAGGCATGGGCCTTGATCCTGTGGAGCAGTCCAGATGGGGCGGACTCATGCTGAGTCTTGGTCTGGCCGTGGTGGGCATCCTTATCTCCCTTCCCTTAGGTATTCTTCTGGCCCTGGGTCGGCAAAGCTCCATTATTTCTCTGCGTTCCCTGTGTGTGGGATTCATTGAATTGATCCGGGGCGTCCCCCTTATTACCATCCTGTTTATGGCCTCGGTCATGATGCCCCTGTTCCTGCCTGAAGACATGCAGATCAACAATCTTCTCCGCGTCCAGGTGGGCATCATCCTGTTTTCTTCCGCTTATATTGCCGAGGTGGTGCGCGGAGGGCTGCAAGCCCTGCCCAGGGGGCAAATAGACGCAGCCAAGGCCCTGGGACTCAACTATTGGAAACGCACCGTCTTTATTGTTCTGCCCCAGGCCCTTACTCATGTACTGCCTTCCCTCATTGGACGCTGCATCGCCCTGTTCAAGGACACCTCGCTGGTCATCATTGTGGGACTTCTTGATTTTTTGGGTATGGCCAAGGCCGTTGCCCAGGATCAGGTATGGCTGGGCCATGACGCAGAATGCTATGTCTTTTGCGCCCTTGTCTATTGGGGCATCTGTTTTGGCATGAGCCGCTATGGCCGTGTTTTGGAAAAGCGGCGTTCCACCACCTAACCTCCAAGGCTGACACTATGACCAATTCACGGGACATTGTTATCCAGGTCAAGCAACTGAACAAATGGTACGGCACCTTCCATGTCCTCAAGAACATTGACTTGCAGGTACGCAGGGGAGAACGCATTGTTATCTGCGGCCCGTCAGGTTCAGGCAAATCCACCCTTATCCGGTGTATGAATCGGCTGGAACACCACCAAAAGGGAACTATTGTGGTGGACGGAACAGAACTCACAGGAAAGCTCAAACATATCGAAAAAATCCGACGGGATGTGGGCATGGTCTTTCAGGATTTCAATCTCTTCCCCCACATGACGGTTCTGGAAAACCTCACCCTGGCCCCCATCTGGGTACGCAAACTGCCCGGTAACAAGGCCAGGGAACAGGCCATGCACTATCTTAAACGGGTACGCATTGCTGAACAGGCGGACAAATATCCAGGCCAGCTTTCAGGAGGTCAGCAGCAACGGGTGGCCATTGCCCGTGCCCTATGCATGACCCCGGACATCATGCTCTTTGACGAACCCACCTCGGCCCTTGATCCTGAAATGATCAAAGAGGTTCTGGACGTTATGATCGAACTGGCCCAGGAAGACATGACCATGGTCTGTGTCACCCACGAAATGGGATTTGCCCGCACAGTGGCTGACCGCATCATTTTTATGGATGGCGGCGAGATCGTGGAACAAAATGACCCTGAAACCTTTTTCAACCACCCCCAATACGACAGAACCCAACTCTTTCTGAGTCAGATTCTGCAACATTGACGTATCATGTAAACTTATTCACACGAGGAAAATCAAGGCGAATATCAACACGATTTTCCTGCACATTGAACAGGAAGGACTGAACGTGCCAAGATGAATTGAAACCAAAGGCTCATTGGAAGAGGTCGATGTCTTTCATAGATCAACCATGTAATAACCCAACACATGGGATTTCATTCCCACTACCCACACGAAACACCGAGGAACCGTCTTTCTGGAACGGACATTGATGTGGTCAGTATTAGTAGCAACTTTTTCAACAGTAATACTCAAACTTTTTGAGAGGATATTCAATGAATAAAAAATTGTTTTTCTTCTTTCTGAGTAATGTATTCTTTTTTTGCTCAATTTCGTATGCAAAGGATAATGTACAGGGTTCAGACTACAAAAGATGGACAACTGCAAACCACAAAAAAATTGTTCCTCTTCAAAAAGAATTTACAACTCCAGAAGAAGTTACAAAGACATGTCTTTCCTGTCATACAGATGCTGCGAAGCAGGTTCGTAAGACTATCCATTGGACATGGAAATGCGGTGCAGATACAACAGGGACAATGGGGAAAAACGGTCTTACGCTCAATAACTTCTGAATGAATATAGCAAGCAACGAGGCTCGTTGCACCTCATGTCATGCAGGATACGGATGGAAAGACAAGCATTTTGATTTCTCCAATGAAAACAGCGTTGACTGCCTTGTCTGTCATGACCGGACAGGAGAGTATAAAAAATTTCCCACATCTGCCGGATATCCTCCTGCAAAGGATAAAAAATTTGGCAAAACAATCTATAAAAAGCCAAATCTCACCCACATTGCACAGCACATCGGCCTTCCCACAAAAGAAAACTGCGGTGCGTGTCATTTTTATGGAGGCGGCGGAGACGGTGTCAAACATGGCGATCTTGACAGCTCACTCATCAATCCTCCGTATGACCTGGATGTTCACATGTCTGCTAAAGGGGGTAATTTTTCATGCACTCGCTGTCACACAACGACAAACCACAAGATTGCGGGCCGATGCTATAAAACTCCTGCTTTTACAGACAGAAAATCTGTTCTTGATTCAGATATGGTGAAAAGGATCTCATGCGTCTCATGTCACACAGATTCTCCCCATAAAAAAAATACCAAACTTAACGACCATACAGACATTGTTTCTTGTCAGGCATGTCATATTCCAACCTTTGCACGCATCAATCCAACAAAAATGAAATGGGATTGGTCAAAAGCCGGGAAGCTGAAAAATGGCAAACCCTATTCCGTTGAAGATGAAACAATGAAAAGACATCGCTATATGTCTAAAAAAGGAGCATTTACCTGGGGGAAAAATGTGATCCCTGAGTACTTCTGGTTTAACGGTTCAATGGCATATACGCTGTTAACAGACACCATTGATCCAACCGAAGAAGTAAGCCTGAACAGGGTTCTTGGTGACAGAAGTGATAAAAAATCACGAATATATCCCTTTAAGGTCCATAAAGCTGTGCAGCCCTACGACAAGAAGAACAACAGAATGGTCTCTGTACATCTCTATGGTAAGGATAGTACCTCATACTGGAAAAATTTTAAGTGGAATCCAGCCATACAAACCGCTATGGCAGAACTTAATCTGCCCTACAGCGGAGAATATGGATTTGTTGAAACTCGCTACCATTTTCCCATAACGCATATGGTAGCACCAGGTAAAAAGGCTCTTAGATGTTCAAACTGTCATAGCAAACATTCAAGACTTGCCTCGCTGACAGGTTTTTACATGCCTGGAAGAGATCATTTTGACCTTATTGATAAATCTGGCTGGCTCTTTGTCATTATGTCATTGGTTATTGTGGTTATTCATGGAGGCATACGAATTGTTTCATCGTCCCAAAAAAGGCGGAATTCTTAATGAAAAAAATATATTTATACACGATCTTTGAGCGATTTTGGCATTGGTTCCAGGCAATTCTTATTGGCATTCTGCTTCTGACAGGTTTTGAAATCCACGGAACCTATTCCCTTATGGGGTTTAAGAACGCATTTTACATCCATAACTATTCGGCCTGGATATGGCTTATTCTGTATATTTTTATTATTTTCTGGATGGCTGTTACAGGAGAGTGGAAACAATATGTCCCCAGAATGCAAAAGATATTTGATGTTATGATGTTTTATGCTTTTTATATCTTTAAGGGAGTACCTCATCCTGTTCCTAAAAGTAAAAGGAAAAAGCATAATCCTCTTCAGAGAATAACTTATCTTCTCATTGTTTCCTTACTTGTACCCTATCAGATACTAACGGGATTTATCTATTATTTTTATAATGAAATTCCATTATTTATCAGTATTCAACCAGACCTGGGAGTCATAGCAGCTTTCCATACAATAGGTGGATTTTCTTTCCTGATTTTTTTAATTATTCACGTTTATATGACAACAACAGGTCATACAATTTTTGCACATATAAAAGCGATGTTTACAGGATGGGAAGAAGTTGAAAGTATCAAAGACATAGAGTCATGGGAAATAAAGGAATCGAATAACTAACATAGTATATAGCATGTTGTGAGATGTAAAAACATAACATGCTGCAAACAAAAAATTCTTTATCTATACAAAAAGCACACATAAATCATGTGTGCTTTTTGTATGGATAAAGAATACTGAACACCAATCACCAGGACATCCTGCAACAGGGTCGCTCGCTGACATCTGTTAGCAACAAATAGATTTGTCCTGTTTTAAAACATATAAACTGTCCGGTTTTTCCCTTGCCTCGTTTGTTTTTTTGAGTCCTCTCCTGCCCTTGA
>PDWJ01003295.1_pt1 | contig 15623 bp, 14 predicted proteins | sample 1430881 | NCBI WGS metagenome assembly PDWJ01 (sample SAMN01162460, study PRJNA174530) | Oral metagenome, whole genome shotgun sequencing project. | biome: Marine environment; feature: Marine mammal; material: Swab sample of the gingival sulcus; isolation source: swab sample of gingival sulcus... | reverse complement strand
GTCGTGCTAGATGGGGAGGTAGCGGCACCCTGTAACTTGCAATCCGCTATAGCAAGATTGAACGCCATCCTCGGATGAATAAGGTGAGGCTGTGTTAAATAAGTGGTGTTGAAGAGATGAGTCCTGCGCAATGGGAACTTCTGAACCCCGTCAGATCCGGAAGGAAGCAGCGGTAAGGAATGCTTTCTATGTGCCGCAGGGAAGCTTGTTTTGAGCTAACTGTTTAAAGAACGCTTGTTTTACGATTACAAAGATGGTGCACGGCTTTAAATTTTTAGGAGATATTATAAAGATGAAGAAAAATAAATTTGTGACATTTATTGTTGGACTGCTTTTTATCATTTCGTTTCTAGCATCAATGCTTCTAATATTTTTACTTGTAAAAAATAACATTTTTCCAAACAAGTATAAAGTTCCATTCTTTGTATTAGTTGGTATAATAAATATTTTTGTACTAATACAGATAATAAGGGAGAAGTTTAAAAGCATTATTTTTATTCTGCTTTTTCTCGCAGTGATATTTATCTGGGGAGATTACTATATTATAAAAGGGGTAGATGCTCTACATAAAATGAGAGAGAATTCGCTTAAGAGTAAAGTACAGATGTCTATTGTAGTGTTAAAGGAATCTGAGATTGATACGCTTAATGATCTTAAAAACAGAATGATAACAGCTCCACTTGAACTCGATAAAGACAACATTAATATGTATCTTAATAAAACAAAGGGAATGAATGTAAATCTAAAGATAAGCAATTCCAGTTCCTATGAAAAATCCGCGGTAGAACTATTGGATAAGAACTCTGATGCGATGCTACTCAATCAGGCATATATTGAGAATATAAACCAAGTGGTTAAGGGTTTTTCAGACAAGATCAAATATATAAATAAAATTGAGGTTGTAACAGAAGAAAAAGCACATGAATCAATTGATGTTGATACAAGCAAGGAATCATTCCATGTTTACTTAAGTGGAATTGACACATATGGTTCTATTCAGAGCAAGGCTAGAAGTGATGTGAATATTATTATGACGGTTAACCCTATAACAAAAAACATACTTCTTACATCGGTTCCAAGGGATTCATATGTTAAAGTTGCTGACAAAGGAAGAAATCAATACGATAAGTTAACTCATGCTGGTGTATATGGTGTTACGACATCAATTCACACTTTGGAAAACCTACTTGATATAAAGATAAACTATTTTTCAAGAATCAACTTTTCATCATTTGTAAAAATCGTTGATACAATCGGTGGAATAGAAGTTGATAATCCAAGGGCGTTTAGAACCAGAAAAGGTGGTTTCTTCTTTAAAAAGGGAAATATAAAACTAAACGGAACATCTGCACTTGCGTTTGCAAGGGAAAGATACAACCTACCAGGTGGTGACAACGATAGAGGAAAGAACCAAGAGCGAGTTGTAAAGGCTATCATAAACAAGGTTATAAGCCCAACGATTCTGTCTAACTATGGGACTATACTAAATGATGTTTCATCATCGGTTCAAACAAATATGAGTGTTGATGAGATAATTGAACTTGTAAACATGCAACTCAGTGATAATGCTAGTTGGAAAATAAGTATGCAGTCACTAAGTGGTAAGGGTGCAAAGGCGAAAAGCTATGCAGCTGGTGGAAGAATTCTTTATGTGACTAGGTTAAGTCAAAAAAGTATTGATGAAAGTATAGAAAAAATAAATAAAGTGTTTAATGGCGAAAGCATTGAATAGTATAAAAACCTAGGAGTTAAATCCTAGGTTTTATCTTTATGAGTAACTTTCTAAAAGTGGTTGAAATAATAATACCACATGATATGCTCAGTGCTAAGAACACTGTTTTTGAACCAAAGTCTGCAGCAGCAGAGTAATTAGATGTAGCGAGTGAGAGCATTGAGTGATATATAAATGCACCTGGTACCAGTGGTATTATTCCAGGGAGAATAAATACCGTTGCTGGTGCTTTTTTATATCTTGAAACTATTTCTCCACATATTCCAACAAACGATGCACCTAAAAAAGTGGATACATACATGCTACCTGTATTATTTAACATAACGCTGTATACTAACCATCCACCTGCACCTATACTTGCAGCAATTACAAGATGCCTTCTTTTAGTATTAAATAGTACTGCAGAAGCAAAGGTACAAAAGAATACGCTGATCGTGCTAATTATTAAGTTCATATTAAACCCCCTATATTAGAGAATATAACCATTGGAATTATTACCCCAAGTGCTATTGCAATTGCTATAAATATTGCTTCAGACGCTTTTGATATTCCAGACATTGTCTCACCAGATATACTGTCTCTAATACTATTTGTTATTAGTACTCCTGGTACTAACTGCATTATTGCACCAATTATAAGTGCATTCTCGTTTGCACCAATGTTAAGTAAGTCAATCGCATTAGCGATAAAGCTTGCAATAAAAGCACTAGCTAGAGAATCTATAAAGAAACCAAGAGAGAATTTACTCGAGTATATGAGAAAGAGTCTAATTGTAACACCAATAAAGAAACCAAATGGTATGTCAATAAGATCTCCGCCAAATACTACAGGGAAAAGACCTGCTGAGATTCCACTGGCAATAATCTTAAATGTATTTGAATATGTTGGCAGCCTATCAATATCATCTAGCATAGCTAATGCTTCATCTGCCTTAATTAGATTGTTTGAGAATTTCCTTGAAAACTTATTAACTTCTTCAATTTTTTGCAAATCTATAGTTGAACGCTTGGTTCTTTTTATTACAGAGAAAGTGTCATCATCTGTTTCAATTGAGATAAATATTCCAGTTGGTATTACAAAACACTGGGTATCTTTAAACTCACAGGCTGATAGCATTCTGCTTACTGTGTCTTCGACGCGGTATGTTTCTGCACCATTTTGTAGAAGTATTTCACATGTACGTGCACTTATTGAGAGTGCTAGCTTAGCTTCTAATTTCATCTTCTTATCCTTTCCTCAACTAAGATATGATTCTAACATAAAAAGCTTTAGTTGTTAATAGGTTATTAAAAAGATTTAAAATATTGGAACTAAGGGTTAAGTCCTTAAAAAAACGGCTTAAATAGTGTATAATAATAAGTTAGGAGGATTTAATGGGGATTCTTAATTACTTTAAAGATAGAATAAATAAAAGCGAGCTAAAGAGACTAGAGACTAGAGCGCTTGAAATAATGGAACTTGAAGCACAGTATGCTTCACTTAGCAACGATGAGCTAAGAGCAAAAACTGAAGAGTTTAAAGCGAGATTAAAAGAGGGTGAGACCCTTGATGATATACTTAATGAAGCCTTTGCTTCTGTAAGAGAAGCAGCTCATAGGGTTATTGGACTTAAGGCGTACATGGTTCAACTTATGGGTGCGCTTGTGCTTCATGAAGGTAGAATAGCTGAGATGAGAACTGGTGAAGGAAAGACACTTGTTGCGGTATTTCCACTTTACCTCAATGCGCTTGAAGGTAATGGAGTTCATCTTGTAACAGTAAATGACTACCTAGCAAAGTATCAGTCACTTTGGATGGGTGAAGTTTTTGAATTTATGAACCTAAGTGTTGGTTGTCTGACAAATGATATAAGAGGTGAAGAGAGACAGGAACAGTATAGAAGAGATGTTACCTATGGTACAAACAATGAATTTGGTTTTGACTACCTAAGAGATAACATGGTTCAGTACAGCAATGAAAGACTACAGAGGGGCTTTAACTTTGCAATAGTTGATGAGGTTGACTCAATTCTAATTGACGAAGCAAGGACACCGCTTATTATCTCTGGTTCACTTAAGAAAGCCAGTGGCCTTTACTCTAAAGCAAATGACTTTATGAGGTTTATAAGTAAAGACGATGTAATAATAGATGAAAAAGAAAATACAATAATGCTAGATGATGAAACGGGTATTAAAAAGGCTGAGAACTTCTTTAAGATAGATAATCTAACTGACCCTGAGAATATGGAAATATATCATCATATAAATCAGGCGATAAGAGCTAAATTTATGATGAAAAAGGATAATGACTATGTTGTAAAGGACGGCGAAGTTATAATCGTTGATGAATTTACAGGTAGACTTATGCCGGGCAGAAGGTATTCTAATGGTCTTCATCAGGCAATTGAAGAAAAAGAGGGTATTAAAGTTCAGGATGAGAGTCAAACACTTGCAACTATAACACTCCAGAACTACTTTAGAATGTACAACAAGTTATCTGGTATGACAGGTACTGCAAAGACAGAAGAAGAAGAGTTCAAAGAAATCTACAACATGGATGTTGTAGAAATACCTACAAACAAGCCTATTAAGAGACTTGACTATGATGATGTAATCTACGGTAAGAGAGAGTACAAAGACAAAGCGATAGTAGATGAAATAAAAGAAAGACATGCAAGTGGGCAACCGATACTTGTTGGTACTATATCAGTAGAGTACTCTGAGTATTTATCTAGACTGCTTAAGAGAGAGGGCATAAAGCATGTTGTGCTTAATGCTAAGAACCACAAGAAGGAAGCTGAAATAGTGTCTCAGGCTGGAAGGTTTGGAGCGGTAACAATAGCTACAAACATGGCCGGTCGTGGTACTGACATAATGCTAGGTGGTAATGTCAACTACATGCTCAGAGACTATCTAACTAGAAAAGGCTTTGAAGATGAGGTTATTACAAAGGCGCTAAGTCCTTTCAAATATGACGATGAAGATGTTGATAAGTGCCTAGATGAGATAGCTAAGGTTAAGGACTCAATCATTGATGAGGTGAATACAGAAGCTAAGAAGGTTATAGAGGTTGGTGGACTTCATGTGCTTGGTACATCAAGACATGAATCTAGAAGAATTGATAACCAGTTAAGAGGGCGTTCTGGTAGACAGGGTGATGTTGGAAGCAGTCAGTTTTTTATATCACTTCATGATGACCTAATCAGAATATTTATGCATGAAAAAGTAGCTGAGTTTATGAATAAGATTGGTCTAAATGAGGGCGTGCCAATTGAGTCTAAAATGATTACAAGTAACATAGAAAAAGCTCAGAAGAAAGTAGAGAGCATAAACTATGGTTCAAGAAAGAGCGTACTTAAGTACGATGAAGTAATGAATAAGCAGAGATCGTTCATATATGAAGAGCGTAACAGAGTGCTTGACAATGAAGACTTAAAATCACATATTGCATCAATGACAGATGAAATAATTGAGTCAATTTTTAATTCTCATCTAGCTGATGGTTACGAAATGGCAGACTGGGATATGAACTCACTCAAGAACTCACTAAATGATCAGTTCCTAGATGCCGGTGTATTTGACACATACTCTGAAAACGATGAAAAAGAAGATTTATTAGAAAAAACTAAAAAATATTACAAAGACCTATATGAAAGACGCGAGTCACAGATTAAGTCTGAGGATATGAGAGAGCTTGAGAGAATAGTTCTACTTCATGTGGTTGACAATAACTGGATGAATCATATCGATGACATGGATAACCTAAGGCATGGTATTGGGCTTAGAGCGTATGCACAGATTGACCCTATGCAGGCTTATCAAGTTGAAGGTTTTGATATGTACGAAGCTATGATTGAAAATATTAAGGTTGAAACAGTTAAGAGTCTGTATGGTGCGGAGCTTGATAAGATGAGAGTTAGGGAGTCTATTGCAGATGAAAAACCTGTTGAAGAGGTTAAGAAGACTACATTTGTAAGAAAGAAGAAAAAGATTTCAAGAAATGCACCGTGCCCATGTGGAAGTGGAAAGAAATATAAACACTGTTGTGCAAACAAGGAGGAGTAATGATAGAGAGTTATTGCAGAGACCATGTAGAATTTGAAAAAAGACTAGAGCATATTAAGGAGTCTCTTTGACTTTAGCAGTTATGAAAAGAAAATTGCTGACTTAGATAAGAAGATGCTTGACCCTACAATATGGGATGATCAGATGCTCAGTACGAAGACTATTAAAGAATCAAAAAAATTAAAGAGCATAAAATCACTAGTTGAAAGCGTAGAGAAGAAACTAGAAGAGGCAAAGATAGGTTGTGAACTCTACTTTATAGGTGAGAGCGAAGTAATAAAAGAGACAGAGAAGATATATGAGAATATAATTCAAACCCTTGAAACACTTGAAACTCAGACCATGCTAAATGGGAAATATGATCCTAATAATTGTATTCTTTCTATACAGTCAGGTACGGGTGGCCTTGATGCACAGGACTGGGCAGAGATGCTACTTAGAATGTATCTAAGATATATGGATAAGAAGGGATTCAAATATAAAATACTTGATATCTTAGAGGACACTGAAGCTGGTATAAAACACGCAAGTGTATATGTAGAAGGCGACTTTGCCTTCGGAAACTTAAAGAGTGAAGATGGTGTTCATAGACTCGTTAGAATATCACCATATAACTCCAGCGGGAAACGCCAGACATCATTTGCATCTGTTGAGGTTATGCCAGAGTTTGATGAAGTCAGTGAAATAGAGGTAAGTCCAGAGGACCTTAGGATAGATACTTACAGGTCAGGCGGAGCAGGCGGTCAGCATGTAAACACTACTGACTCAGCTGTTAGGATTACTCATATACCTACGGGTATTGTGGTTCAGTGTCAGAATGAGAGAAGTCAACTCTATAACAGGGACACAGCAATGAAACTACTACTCTCTAAGTTATATGAGAGAATGCTCGAAGAGGAAAAAGAAAAGATTGATGATATAAAGGGCGAATCAAAGAGTATAGCATGGGGTTCGCAGATAAGAAGTTATGTACTAAACCCATATAATCTTGTGAAAGATCATAGGACAAAGGTAGAGAACGCAAATGTATCTAAAGTACTAGATGGGGATATAGACATTTTTGTAAAGGAGTATTTGAGGGCGTATGAATAAAAAAGATTTTATATGGATTATAGTGCTTGCACTTTGTATAGTGCTAATACTATCGCCGGTTTTTAAGAGTTTAACAAAGGCGCAGCCTTATCTAGCGGGATTTATAAAGTTTTTCTTACTTGCTACAATGGGAGAAATACTAGCACTAAGAATAAAGAATAAGAAGTATGTTGTTCCTTCATACCTTCTTATTAGAGCACTAATATGGGGAGTTATAGGATTCTTTGTAGTGCTTGCATTTGGTGTTTTCTATTCTGGCGTTGGGCTATCATTTTGCATAACAAGAATTAAGTTCTTCCACGCACTGCTTACATCAATTGTAATGAACTTTACCTTTGGTATTGTAATGATGGCATCTCACAATATTACAGATAAATATTTAGAACTTAGGTCTGAAGGAAAGAAACCAAATACAATGGATGCGGTAAATGCAGTTGATTGGCCAAAATTCATAGATTTTGTAGTGTTTACTACAATACCAATGTTTTGGATACCAGCTCATACTGTGACATTTATGTTACCACCTCAGTTTAGGGTGTTTGCAGCAGCGCTTCTATCTATCCTTTTAGGACTAATACTTGCCTTTGCTTCAAACAGAGGGGAGAAAGTCAATGAAAACTGATGGAAGAAATGATCTGCTTAAGATAATAGCAATTGTAACTATGCTTATAGACCATGTTGGAGTGTTACTACTACCTGAGCTTGACATTCTTAGAACAATAGGTAGGATATCGTTTCCAATTTTTTGCTTTTTTATAGCAAATGGGTTTAGATACACATCGGATAGAAAGAAGTATTTTACTAGGATTTTAATATTTGCCTTTATAAGTCAAATTCCATATATGTTTTTAAACTATGATGCTAAATTTGAACCACTGCATTTTAATGTACTCTTCCTATTTGCCTATTCAATTATTGTGCTTCACTTTATAGACAAGTTTAGAGATAAAAAGGTACTTGCTACATTAATTACAATTGTGTTAATAGCAATACCTGTAATACTTAAGTTTAATATTGCTGGTTTTATGTTTAGCTACAACTACTATGGGATACTACTTGTAATAATATTTTATGTTTTCCATAACGATAATAGAAAAATACTCATCAGCTTTTTGATTCTATCAATTGGTGATTCTTATCTTTCTGCGCTTATGTACAGAGCGAAAGAACTTGGTTTTGTTAACGCACTGGTAGACTTTAAGGGAACATATGATTTCTTTATTAAGTATTCAAATATATTATTGTATCAGGCGAGAAGTATTATGGGAGTATTAATTATATTTGGCTTGAGTAAAGTAAACTTCAGCTTTAGGATGAATAAATACTTCTTCTATGCATTTTATCCTGTGCATATATCAATTCTACTTTTAATTAGATACTTTATGGGGATGTAGATGAAATATATAATAAACAACGAAGATGACACAATGTCACTTGCAAAAAAACTTGCAAGCGAAAATATAAAATGTTTACTACTTGATGGGGATCTTGGTGTTGGTAAAACTACATTTACAAAGTATTATGCTAAGTATTTAGGTGAAGACGAGAGTGTTAGTTCACCTACATACTCAATTGTAAAAGAGTATAAGCACTTTTATCATTTTGACCTGTATAGAATAAATGATGAAGACGAACTATATGATATAGATTTTGATAATTATCTATTTTCAGATAAACAGATTGTAATAGAGTGGCCACTTATTGCAAAGAGTTTTTTAAATGATAAATATACAAAGATAAACATGTACTATGAAGGTGACCATAGGATATTTGAGGTGATTTATGATTTTAGCTTTTGATACATCAACAAAAATATGCTCAGTAGCATTATATGATGGTAAAAAATACGATGAACTTCATGATAAGTCGCCTATGAAGCATTCGGTTTCACTAATGCCATTAATTGATAGGATACTCAAAGAAAATGGATATGAGATTAAGGATGTAGATACCATAGTAGTAAGCATTGGTCCTGGTTCATACACTGGAATTAGGGTTGCACTAGCATGTGCTTTTGGTCTCAGTGATGGAATGGGTGCTAAAATATATGGAGTTAGCTCACTTAGAGCGCTTAGCTATGAAGCTGAGAACGCATGTGCAGTAATCGATGCTAGAAGAGAGCATGTATATGCTGCTTGCTACGAAGAAATGGATGACACTTATATATCAGCCAAGGAACTAATTGGTCTTTATAGTGAAAAGACATTTGTTGGAGAAGACCTAGATCATCTATTTGATAACAACTATAAGAATGTACATGCAAATGCGATAAACCTTATAAGAGCATATCATGATAATCACTACACAGAAGAAGTAGAGGCTAGGTACTTAAGACTACATGAAGCTGAGAGGAATAAGAGAGGTTGATATGACATATATACTTGGGATAGAGACGAGCTGCGATGAAACGAGTGCAGCTGTGGTTGAAGATGGACGACATGTAAAATCAAATATCATATACTCTCAGATACCAATACACAGAGAATTTGGTGGAGTTGTACCAGAGATCGCCTCTAGAAATCATATACTTAAGATAAGAGAAATAGTTGATAAAGCAATAGATGAAGCTGGGATAACAAAAAGAGATTTAGATGCTATTGCAGTTACAATGGGACCTGGACTTGTTGGTTCGCTACTTGTTGGAGTTAACTATGCAAAAGCACTTAGTTATTCTCTTGGTATACCACTTATTGGAGTTAATCACTTAGATGGGCATATCTCATCTAACTATATTGCGTTTGAAGATTTAGAGCCACCATTTATTGCGCTAATCGTTTCTGGTGGTCATACTCATTTTTATAATGTAAAAGGATATGGTGATTACGAAGAGATTGGAAAGACCCGAGACGACGCGCTAGGAGAAGCCTTCGATAAAGTGGCTAGGGTGCTTGAGCTTAAGTACCCAGGTGGACCAGAGATAGAAAAATTAGCAAAAAATGGCAATAACAATATCAAATTTCCCACAGTTTTACTAGAAAAGGATTCACTTGATTTTTCTTTTTCTGGTATAAAATCAAATGTTATCAACTTTTCTAGAAATAATAAGTTCAAAAATGAGGATTTGGCATGTTCTTTTCAAGAATGTGTTTTTGAAATAGTTAGACAAAAAATACTTAGAGCAAGTATGCAAACGGGAATGAAAAAAATAGTTGTAGCAGGCGGAGTTGCTTCAAATTCAAGGCTTAGAGCGGTTTTAGATACATTGGATTTAGATATAAAATATCCGCCACTAAGTCTTTGTACGGACAACGGCGCGATGATTGCGGCGAGCGCATATCATAAATTTCTTAAAAAAGAATTCGAAAATTTAGCACTAAATGCTGTGGCTAATTTTTGTTTATAACTGTGGATAAATTGTGGACAGTGTGGATAACTTTTGAAGAATAACGGATTTCTAAGCATTTAAAAGAATCGACTTATCCACAGGAGGGAATGATGAATCATTACTTTACCAATTCAGATTTAGTAAGTGAAAAAAAGATTATCAATTTTAGTGTTTTTGATAAAGATTTTAAGTTTTTTACAGATAATGGAGTCTTCTCAAAGAATAGAGTTGACTTTGGAAGTGAGCTACTTATAAAGACGGTTTTAGAAGAAGAGCTTTCAGGTAATGGCCTTGACTATGGATGTGGATATGGTCCAATAGGCATTACAGTATCGAAAATAAAAAAGGTTCACATTGATATGGTTGATGTAAACGATAGAGCTTTATTGCTTGCTAGAGAAAATATAGATAATAATTCTAGTGACAACTATGTCTACAGTATAGATGATAATAGTTTTTTAGATAAAAGTTATGACTTTGTGCTAACAAACCCACCAATAAGAGCGGGTAAAAAAGTGGTTCAGTCAATCTTTCTTAATTCTTATAACATTCTAAAAGAAGGTGGGGCGCTTTACATAGTAATACAAAAGAAACAAGGTCTTGCTTCTGCAAAGAAATACCTATCCGATTATTTTAGAGAAATAATTACACTTGAGAGAAAAGCAGGATTTCATATAATAAAGGTGATTAAGTGACAAGGGATAATAAATATTTTGGAGATATAGTTTTAATAATTTCATCGCTTCTTTGGGGAGTTGGATATGTAGCAGTTACGTATGCACTTATGGCTGGAACAGGAGAATTGTTCTTAACAGCCAGTAGATTTGTACTTGCAACAATAATACAACTTCCTTTTGTATATAAGAAATTAAAGACAGCGGATAAATATGTAATTAGAAAAGGAGTACTACTAGGTGTTTTTCTAGTTGGAGGTTTCTTTGCGCAGACTATAGGACAGTCTTACACTACTACAACAAATGTTGCATTTCTAACAAGTGTAAATGTAGTGCTAATACCATTTACTTCTCTAATATTTATAAGAAAGAAGATATCGCTTAGAAGCGTTGTTGCAGCAGTTATAACATTTGTAGGTATTGGGTTTTTAACACTTGGAAACACATTTCAAGTAAACTTAGGTGATTACTATGTACTTATATGCGCGCTACTATTTGCCGTATATGCATCTTTTACAGATAGCTATGTTAAGAAAGAGGATCCAAGTTTACTTGTGTTCTTTCAAATAGTTACTTCAGCTGTACTTTCAACTGTTGCATTTATGTTCTCTAGTGAGAAAGTAGTAATAAATATGACAAATGCAATTTGGATCATATACTTAGCGCTATTTTCTAACTTAATAGCATCGTTTTTATACAGCATTGGTCTAAGATATACTTCTGCCGAGAGGGGTTCTGTAATAGTTTCGGTTGAGAGCATATTTGGTACTATGTTTGGAATACTACTTTTTAACGATCCGTTTAACTTCAAAATGATAATTGGAGCAGCGCTTATACTTTTTGCAATACTTTACTCAGAAAAGGTTATTTTAAATGGAAAGAGAAAGAATAGAGTTAAATCAGGGATGGATATACAATCATAATGAGGTTGTTGATATACCTCATACACCAAGTCTTATAGACTACAATTATTTTGATGCAAAAATCTTTGAATCAGAGATGCACTACTCAAGAAAACTTTTTATACCTGAAGATTATATAAACAGGACTCTAATATTAAGTTTTGATGGGGTAGCGCATTATTCAAAGGTTTTTTTTAATTCAGAACTTGTATATGAGAACTGCGGAGGTTACTCTAAGTTTTCAGTAAATATAACAGAATATGTAAAACACGGTGCTAATAATAAGATTGAAGTAGTAGTTAGCGCGAGCAAGGACTTAAACGTCCCACCATTTGGAGGTGTTATAGATTATCTTACATATGGAGGTATATACAGAGATGTATATCTTGAAATCTTTCATAAATATCATATAGAAGATGTGTTTTGTTACTCTGAAATAGGTGAAGAGATAAAACTAATAGCTGATATAAAGCTATCAGAATATAGCAGTGAACTCAGCCTCGGGATACATCAACAAGGTCAATTTGATGACATAATTGAGGTTAAAAAAGATACTATTCATATAGAGAGGGTGGTAAGTGACATTGAGCTCTGGGACATAGAGAACCCTAGACTCTATGACTTTGTAGTAAGTCTTTATAATTCTAATAAGCTATGCGATAGAGTTCAGGTTAGAATAGGATATAGAAAGTCAGAGTTTACCAAAGATGGTTTTTATCTTAACTCAAGGAAAGTAGACCTAATTGGACTAAATAGGCATCAAGCGTATCCATATGTGGGTTATGCTATGCCAAAGAGTATTCAGGAGTACGACGCAAAAATATTAAAAGAAGAACTAAAGGTGAATATAGTTAGGACTTCTCACTACCCACAGAGTAGGTACTTTTATGATAAATGCGATGAACTTGGACTGCTCGTATTCACAGAGATTCCAGGATGGCAGCATATTGGCGATGATGAATGGAAAGAGAGATCTCTAAGTCAACTTGAAGCAATGATAAGAGAACATAGAAATCACCCATCTATTATAACCTGGGGAGTTAGGATAAATGAGTCACTAGATGATGATGAGTTCTATACTAGAACAAATAATATAGCAAGAAAACTAGATCACACTCGTGAGACAACAGGAGTTAGGTATTTAAAAAATTCAAATCTGCTAGAAGATATATACTCACTAAATGACTTTACAAATGATGGTTCAGGCAAATATATTTCAGATAAGTCTGAGGTAACAGATATAGAATCTCCTTATCTGATAAGCGAGCACTCAGGTCATATGCATCCGACCAAGAGCTATGATAACTATGAAACTAGGTTGGGTCAGGCAAAGCGTCATAGCGAGACAATAAAAGCTGCTTTAAGCGCAGATGGTATATCCGGTGCTATCGGATGGTGTATGAATGATTATAATACCAACCATGAATTTGGCTCAGGTGATGGTATTTGTCATCACGGAGTGCTAGATATGTTTAGAAATGAGAAACTTGCTGCAAGTGTATATAAGTCATATGGGAAAGAGCCCATGCTTGAGATTACATCAAGCTTTCACATGGGAGATGTGAATGGCGGTGTGTTATCGAAAGTATACGCCATTACAAATGTGGACAGAGTAGAGCTTTATAGAAATAATATGTTTATAAAATCATTTGAAAACGAGAATAATTTTATACATATGGATGATTTTATTGGAGATAGCATAGAAGATGAAAATCTTAAGAGGGTGATAAACGCTATGAGCATGTATACACCGCTTAAACTTCCAGAGGATATACTTGAGATAAAGAAGAACTTAAAAGAAACAGATGATGAGCTCTACGCCCTATATAATAAATATATAGGTGGTTGGGGGTCAAAGGGCTCAACATATAAGTTTATTGGTATAAAGGATCATAAAGAGGTTGTAAGTAGGTGTTTTTCTAGAAATATAAAACCTAAAATGGTAGTTAGGGTTAGCTCAAATATACTATGGGATTCACACACATATGACGCTGCTGCTATAAGAATAACTGTTACTGATAACTTAGGCAATAAGCTTTATTACTTTGATGACGTTGTAACATTTGATGTAGAGGGAGAAATTGAGATTATTGGACCTAGTGTTACTCATTTTAGGGGAGGTGCTACAGGTACATATGTAAAATCTAAAGGGATAAAATCAGATGCAAAGCTAATAATAAGCTGTAGAGATATGAGAGAAGAAATAGAGTTTAGGGTGGTTAAACATTTATAAGAAAAAAGTGGTATTAATTACCACTTTTCGTTTATTTAGGTATATTATCAGCATTTCTAATAAATATAGCTTTTAACTGTTTAATAAGTTTTTTCTTTACTTCTATTGGTACTTTAGAGCCCTTTTTAGCATTTATAACCTGACCTCTTCCCTTTAGGTCGAATTTGAACATCACTTTTTGATTATTGCTTGAATTCTTTAGTTCAATAACATACGTTTCCATATCAAGGCTTATTTCAGAAAACTCTCTTTTGAAAGTTGCACTTGATACAGCGTCAATAATGACTCTTTTTGAGTGATCTGTCATATCAATAGCTTTATTATTCATAAATGTATTAGTAACTTCTAGGTTGCTAACATCAATATCTTTATCTATTGTGTAATGCATATATTTAGCTAGAAAAAAATATACACCGGCTAAAATAAGTAGCACAATTACTATAATAATAATTATTTTTTTTATCATTAAATCCTCCACAAAGATAGTATAACATCAACATTAAAATAAGTAAAATTTTAATATAAAAACCACAAGGATTATCATTGTTTCTATATTTTATGATTATTTATAATTATGTAATTAAATGGTGATATTATGTTCCGATTATACGTTTTAAAAACATAAAATATAGATAAAAACACAGTTGTTAAAATGTTGAGTTTATTTTCAGCGTTTTTATGTGTCAAAAGCTTTAAATTCTAATGAAAAAATGGTATAATTATATGTGAGGAAATATGGAAATAAAGAGAGCGCATTTATACAATTATAGAAACTATAAACAAGAGATTTTTGACTTTGGTTCAGGGTTAAATTTAATAATTGGAGATAACGCACAGGGCAAGACTAATCTGCTTGAGAGCATATATTTTAGTTCTATTGGTAAAAGCTTTAGGAGTAACAAATTAAGTGATGTATTAGGTCCTTTTTCGGAGTTTTTACAGATAGGGCTCTTATTTTTTGATGATAGCGATATGGAGTTTAAATTTACATCAGATGGGGTGAGCAAGAAATACGTGCTTGATGGAAGCGAGATAAAGGATAGAAGTGAGCTATTTGGTGTGTTTCCAATGGCGCTGTTTTTCCCCGATTATCTCGATATGATTAAAGATACACCGTCTTATAGAAGAGCGTTTATTAATAGGGAGATATCGCTATATTCCAAAAACTATCTTCACGCACTTATTGCGTACAACAGGTATTTAAGTGAAAAGAACTTCATATTAAAGCAAGAAAAGATAGATCTTAGGATGCTCGATGTATATGACAAAGAACTTTCAAAGTTTGGTGTTATTATAGCTGAGTACAGAAAAGAATTCATAGAGTTTTTGTCAGATAGAGCAAAGGAAATACATTCTCAGTTTACTTCTGGCAAAGAAGACTTAGATGTAAAGTACAAATCATTTTATGATGGCGTGTTAGATGAAAATATCTTCTTTGATATGATAAAGGACTCATTTGAGAGGGATATAAAGAAGGGTTACTCTCAGGTTGGAGTACATCTTGATGACATATACTTTGAAATAAATGGCAGAGAAGTAAAGAAATTTGGTTCGCAGGGGCAAGTTAGGATAGCATCAATATCTATTTTCTTTGCCCTAATAGAGTACATAGAAACAAGGAC
>PDWJ01006556.1_pt1 | contig 15625 bp, 10 predicted proteins | sample 1430881 | NCBI WGS metagenome assembly PDWJ01 (sample SAMN01162460, study PRJNA174530) | Oral metagenome, whole genome shotgun sequencing project. | biome: Marine environment; feature: Marine mammal; material: Swab sample of the gingival sulcus; isolation source: swab sample of gingival sulcus... | reverse complement strand
AACTTCCCGATGGAGATTTTGTAGAACTTGCGTGGAGTGATAAGTGGAGTCAGATGGCTTCGGGAACTCCTGTGCTGGTCATTTTTCATGGACTTGAAGGAAGTTTCTACAGCCCTTATGCCAATGGTTTGATGCAGGCTTTTGCTGCTCGAGGCTGGCTTGCGGTGACCATGCATTTTAGAGGGTGTGGGAGGCGGCCAAATCGTCTTGCAAGAGCCTATCATTCCGGTGAGATTGAGGATGCCAGATTTTTTCTCACCACATTAAGAGACAGGTTGCCAAAAGCTTCTATTGTAGCAGCAGGTTTTTCCCTTGGCGGTAATATGCTGGCACGCTATCTGGCTCATTATGTTAGTGAGCCGATTGTCCACTCTGCGGCCATAGTTTCTGCCCCCTTTGATCTTGTGTCCTGCTCTTCAAAGCTTGAAAAAGGGTTTTCTGTAATATACGGTCGATATTTGCTTCGTTCTCTGAAAAAAAAGATGCTGGAGAAATTCGCTCTTCTGGAAAAAGAAATCAATATTTCCCGAGAGAGTGTTCGTGATATACGAACCATTCGTGAATTTGACGATTGTATCACCGCCCCTCTGTATGGTTTTAAAGATGTCACGGATTATTATACGCGTTGCTCAGCGCTTCCGGTGTTAAATGAGATTCAAAACCCCACCCTTATTATTCAGGCTGAAGATGATCCTTTTATGTCCCGGAAGGTTATTCTGACGTGGCCATTATCTGCAAACATTGATTACCGATTGTCTGGCCATGGCGGGCATGTTGGTTTTCTGTGTGGCGGGAAAAATGGTATTGGGTTCTGGCTCGAAGAGTTTCTTCCTGATTACTATAATGATATGCTGTGTTGATACCTGTTACAGGAAAAGGGCATAGGCAGGATTGTCTGTTTCCTCATGATAGCGATAGCCCAGGTTGTCCAAACGTTCGCGAAGTTCTATGTCGCTACCTCCATCAAGCTCAAAGCCGATTAATACCCGACCAAAATTTCCTCCCTGGGAGCGGTAATGAAAGAGGGAAATGTTTCGTTCTCCGCGTGTGGCGTCAAGAAACCTAACCAATGCTCCCGGTGTTTCAGGAAACCAGAATCGAAACAGTCTTTCATCCCTGACTTGATCAGAATGTCCTCCGACCATGTATCGTACGTGGGTCTTTGCCAGGCTGTTGTCGGTAAGATCAATGTTATTGTACCCGGCTTTTGTCAGCTCTTGACTGAAGATGGCGCGTTCTTCATGATGGTTTATAGAGATTCCAACAAAAATGTAGGCTTCTTTTCTGGTTCTTAAACGGTAATTGAATTCGGTGATATTTCTGTCGCCAACCAGTTCAGTACAGAAGGTCTTTAAACTTCCTTCTTTTTCTGGAATGGTGACCGCAAAAAGAGCTTCCTGCTGTTCGCCGACCAGGGTGCGCTCGGCCACATACCGTAACCGTTCAAAGTTCATATTGGCACCGGAGTTAATGGCAACCAGGGTTTGTCCGGTACATTTGGTGTCACGAATGTATTGCAGCAGTCCGGCCATGGCAAGACCTCCTGCCGGTTCAACCACCGAGCGAGTAGCCTGGTATACTGCCTTGATCCCCCCGCACAGCTCATCTGTACTTACCCTTAAAATTCCATCAAGGCATTTTCGGCAGATATCAAAGGTATATTCGCCCACCTGGCGTACTGCTACACCGTCGGCAAAGATCCCCACTGAGCCAAGAGTTATTCGTTCACCTTTTTCAAGAGACTGATACATGGCATCGCTGTCAACAGGTTCAACACCTATTACCTTTATCTCCGGTCGCAGGGTTTTGATATAGGCAGCTATGCCTGCAATCAAGCCTCCACCGCCTACCGGAACGAAAACTGCATCAAGCTTTCCCGGATTTTGCCGTAAAAGTTCATCGGCGATGGTTCCCTGGCCGGCGATAACAAGCTCATCATCAAAGGGATGAATAAAAACACGTTCTGTCTCTTTTTGAAGCATGTATGCCCGTTCAGCGGCTTCAGAGTAGTTCTCTCCAGATAGAACCACTTCACCGCCAAATTTTTTTACAGCGTCAATCTTGATCTGCGGCGTGGTGATGGGCATGACAATCAGCGCACTTATCCCCAGCTTGGTTGCCGCGTAAGCAACGCCCTGGGCGTGATTTCCTGCCGAGGCTGCTATGACACCACGGCTCTTTTCGGCATCGGTGAGGTTGGCGATCTTGTTATATGCTCCTCTGAGTTTAAATGAAAAAACCGGCTGTTGATCCTCCCGCTTTAACAGGATGGTGTTATTAAAGCGTTCTGACAAAGAACTTGCTTTGTCGAGGGAGGTTTCAACGGCAGCCTCGTAGACAGAGGAGGTGAGAATTTTTTTAAACAAGCTATCCACTTTTTTACCCACGGTTGGAATTATTCAAAAAATTTGCCGGATCATACAACTATCACCAGACAGATGCAAGGTTGCTCTACGTGCCGTTATATCATATGGCTGACATTGGTGATTTTGTGTTCTTTCAGGTCATGTTTTCAATATATTCGGCAAGTTTACTTATGTGAAAACGTTCTTCATTTTCGATCTTTTTCAAGGCTGTTTTGATCTTTTCATCCTGCTCTCGTTCCGCTGCCCGATGGTACAGGTCAAGGGCCTGCGCTTCGATTGACATTGCAAGCGAGAGGATATCAAGTTCATTGTTAAGATCAGGGGAGAACAGGTTTATATATTCCTCCGTTGACAGCCCTCCTTCCATTGCCGGTTCGGCTATCTGGGTTAAAAATTCTTCCCTGCTTGCCTTTTTCCCGGTAGTTTCTTCATAGAGTTTGAGAAGCTGTTTTTGGTGTACAACCTCTATATCAGCAAGCATAGTGAAAAGTTTTTTCGCTTCTTCCTTATGCACCTTGGGAATCATGCTCAAATAAAAATCCCGCAGTCCTTCTTCCAGACCAAACCCAATGACCAGGGTTTCTTCGATGGTTTCAGCTCCGCTGAACAATTCCATGCCACTTTCCGGCGAGCCAATGGCTATTTCACTTTCCCAGTGGTTAATCCCCCCTGTCATGTTGTAGAGATTGGTGTATCCTTTTCCGGCAAGTAGTTGCGCAACAGCCCTGCTGCGCCCTCCGCTTGCTCAGTAAATGACCGTTGGTTTGTCAGGATCTATTTCATCCAGACGGCTGTCAATCTCTGTCATCGGGATCAGAGTTGCTCCTGGTAAATGACCCATGTCGTATTCTCGTGGCTGCCGAACATCCAATAGGAGGACTTCATCTGGATTGTTTTCAACCATCTGTTTTGCCTGTTGCCAGTCGACAGAGGCAACCGGAGTAAAAAATTGTCTCCACTTCATAAAAAAACCTGTTTATATGATGAATTAAAAGTTGAGTTTGTGTTGCTGTTCCTGTTGTTTCATTACCAAATTGTTGTTACAAATTGATGTTTTGCAAGTAGAATGTGTTTGACTCTTTGTTTTGTCAAGCGGATTGATCATTTCAGCGTTTACGGGGACAAGAATTTTGGAAACTTTGCAGATAAGTGTAGAGGTAATCGGGTTTTTGTTTATGGCGGCGGCAATAGCCGGATTTTTGGATACCCTGGCCGGTGGCGGTGGACTTATTACCCTGCCGGCTCTTATCATCAGTGGCATTCCCCCTCTTTACGCCCTTGGAACCAACAAGCTGCAGGGAACAGTTGGAACCTTTACCGCGTCGATGATGATGTTTCGCAAGAAGAAAGTTGCCTGGCGTCAGGTAAAATATCCCATGTTGTTAGCCTTCCTTGGTTCAGCCGCCGGAACTCTGGCTGTACAGTTTGTTGATGCTACTATCTTGGGTTTTGTTATCCCTGTCGTTCTTATCGGCACAGCAGCGTATTTTTTGTTGTCGCCGTTGTTTGAATCTGCTGAAAAAACAGCAAAAATTTCCGAAAAACTGTACGCATCAACAGTGGTGCCGCTTATCGGCTGGTATGATGGTATGTTTGGCCCTGGAACGGGATCGTTCTTTGTTTTTGCCGGCAGCTCGCTGCGGGGACATGGATTGATTGAATCTACCATGATTGCCAAAACCTTGAATTTTGCAACCAACAGCGCTTCGCTTCTGGTCTTTTTGCTTGCGGGAAAGCTTGTTTTAACGGCAGGGCTGGTGATGATGGTCGGGCAATTTCTGGGTGCCTGGCTGGGGTCGCATTGCCTGATGAAGATCAATCCTGTTTACTTAAGAGGCATTGTCGTTGTTATGTGTGTAGGCATGCTTGTAAAATACTTTTTAGGCTGAAGGATATCGCGTCTATAGGTAAGCCTTTTTAGTTTTCTTCAGATACTGTACAAACATTTTTGCCCTTTGCCTTTGAGATGTACATGGTCTGATCTGCGAGTTTTACAAGTTTTTCCGGGTCTTCGGATGTGTCCGGGTAAATAACAATTCCAATGCTGGCTCCTACAGAAACCGTTCCACATTTTAATTCAATAGGCTTGTTTATCTCTTCAATTAATTTATTCCCTGCAGACAAGGCACCTTCGTGAGAGTTAACTTGAAACAGAATAATGGCAAATTCATCGCCGCCAAGCCGGGCGAAAGTGTCCATTTTTCTGGTGACGGTGAGCATTCTCTTGCTGATTTCTATCAGCAGCTCATCCCCATAGTCGTGTCCATAAGTATCATTAATTGCCTTAAAGCCATCAAGATCAAGATAGAGCAATCCAAGTCTTGTTTTGTAACGTTCGGCATGTGAAAGACCTTCCTTTAATTTCTCAAGAAAGAGTCTGCGATTGGGAAGAAGGGTGAGGGCGTCATGGAGGGACATGGAAATCAGATGTTGCTGGTAGATACGACGTTTGGTGATAGACAATGCTAATCCCCAGGCAGCCAATGCGGCGAGGAAAAAGAGAACAAGAGTTAATGAAAAAACTCTGAGCTTTAGCGGTGCAATCTGCTCGTTAAATAGTTCTGATGATAGATAAGATACCAATATCCATGAACGATGGGATGGGAGCTCGGTATTCGAATTCTGGTCGTCATGGTGAACGTGTTTGATTGTGTGAAATTTCCTTTGCAGTGGACAGATAGTCGAAAACGTAAATATTCCCTTTTCTGTTAAAATTTGGCCGGTTCTCTGTGTCTGTATCTTTTCCCATTCCTGGGGGAAGGTGTTGGCAAAGCTGACATCTTGCCGATCCTCGAACATAAATCCCCATTCTTTCGTGGGGTCATCATGGAACAGCCAGTATCCCTGATGGTTTAACAACATGGGGCGACCATACGAAATAGATTGCGTTTCTTTGAGGATGTTGAGGGTATGTTCAGCAAGATAATTAATGAGAACGATACCAGTTTTTCTTTTTTTTTGGTTAAAAACCGGCATACCCAGGCGGAGCGTTGGTTTGAACGGTTGCTCAATTTCACCATGTTCGATGTTGAGATCCATCGGCGAAAGAAAGACTTCCCCAGGCTTTAATCTGAACGTGTCCATGAAGTAGTACCGTTTGCCCTTGTTTTGGAGGTTGTTGCTGGCAACGGCTGCGGAATGTCCCGAATTGTAGTTTACCCGAACAACTTCCTGACCGGTCTTGTCAAGGTATCTGATTTGATCGTACGTTTTTTTGCTCTGTGATAATCGGATAAATTCTTTTTCCAGGGCAACAAGAGAATCAGGGTTTTCTGTGTAAAGATAGTCTTGCAGTTCGTTTTGGGTGGATATAAAAAGCAGGTCACTCGCAATGTTTTCAAGGCTGGTCTCAATTTCCAGTTTGTATAGATTTACAGCATTACTTTCCTGTTGGCTAACGACTTCCCTGGTTGACTTAAATTGCATAAAATAAAAGGAAGTCATAACTCCCAAAATTATCGTGCCAAAACACAAAAACAGCAAAATAAAAAGAGGGAAGGTTTCGGCAGTAGTTCCTTGAATTTCACGATCGTCGGTCATTATAATTTTCCTTTAACGGGTCTGAAATATTACAATCCGGTATAATGGCTGAAAGTCAGAGAATTTTCAAAAAGAGGAGTATTACAACGATATATAACAACTTTTTTATATAATGAAAATATCTTTTATCAAAATAGATTACTTTTTATCAGTATCGACAATCCTGCAGTCGGAAAAAAGGCGGGGCATAAGGTACACAAACTCTTGTTGGTTGTTATAAAATCGGCCTTGGATCTCCAATGTGGTTTTGAGCGAGAACCTCTAGGGAATTTGTTAGACGGGCTGAAAGAAGGGCCTAGTCTTCTTTTGTAGGTACTTCTATAAGTTGCAAGGCACCTATTTGCGAAATCCCCGTCCTGGTCGTTCGGCTCCCCTCGACAACAGCAATTAATTCACCGGTACGAATTATCCCCATTTTGACCGCCTCTTCCATTGCTTTAAACACCATTTGATCTCTGGCCAGATCTTTACCGATAATGATCGGGATCATATTTTTGTAAAGACTGGCCTGGCGTGCAACATGAAGTGATCTGGTAACCAGAATGGAGGGAATCTCTCGACTCCATTTAGAGAGCGCTGGATACAATACGCCTTCCGCGTCTAGAAGAAGGGCATGGTTCTGACCACATTTACCGGGTCAATTCCTGTTGCGGTTTCTTGAGAAAGCATAACTGCATCAGTACCTTCGTTGATGGCAGTGCTAACGTCCGTTACTTCAGCTCTTGTCGGTCTTGATTGTACTGTCATCGAGTCCAGCATCTGGGTTGCGGTAATAACCGGGGTGTTAAGTTCCCAGCACAGTTTAATGATCTCTTTCTGGATCCGTGGAATTTTGGCAGTGGGGAGTTCTATTCCCATATCACCGCGGGCAATCATGATGGCATCAGAGACTTCAACAATTTCTCTTATATTGTTTACTGCTTCCGGTTTCTCGATTTTTGCGATAACTCGCAGATCATGCTTTCCAGAAGCGGCAATGTGATTTTTGACTTCTTGAACGTCTTGTGCCTGGCGAACAAATGACAGCACCACATATTCAACAGAATGGTTTAATGCCCAGTCAATATCCTGCCAGTCTTTTGGGGTTACTGAAGGCAGGGAAAGTTCTGTCGTTGGCAGGTGTATGCTTTTTCCCGATTTTAACAGACCGCCGACTATAACCTCGCAGACAACTTCCTCTTCTTCCTTGTCGGTTCTGATAACCTTTAACTCGAGAAGACCTTCATCAATCAGAACCCGATCACCAATTTTCAGGTCATCCAGTATGTTGGGCATACTCGTCGAGATCACCGTTGAGTTACCGAGAATGTCTTCTTTCTGGATAGCGATATTCTTGCCAGGCTGTAATTCAGCCTGACCCCCTTCCATTTTTCCAACCTGCAGTTTTGGACCACGCAGATCGAGAAGCACTGCGATGGGTTTGTTCCAGTTTTCCTCGGCAAGTCGTATGGCGTGCAAGGTTCGTTCGTGTTGTGCATAATCGCCATGGGCAAAATTGAGGCGAACAACATCCATTCCTGCAATGATCATTTTGCCAAGGGTTGAGGGGTCGCAGGAGGCTGGCCCTGTTGTACAGACAATACGCGCCTTTTTTTGAATGTCTGTGTGGTTTTGGGATTGAATGTTGGCAAGAAGATCAAAAAGGATTTCAAAATTAACCGGTTTTGGCAGAAGTTGCTTTACGTTGGGGCATAATTCGAGGCGGTCAACCAGCTCCTTTTCCTTGTCGGCAGAGGTGACGACAATAATTGGCACTTGCGGATTGATAACCTGCATTGCATCAATGAATTTAAAACCGTCCCAGTGGGGCATCATTATGTCACTGATAATAACGTCATACCTGTTTGTGCTTGCCATTTGAAAGCCTTGATGACCATTATCAACAGCCTCCACCGTATATCCCTTTTTTTTGAGACGTTCTTTTACCAGAACTTGAGTGGATTTTGCATCTTCAAGAAGTAATACCCGCATTTTCGCCCCCTATCGCAACGAAGAATATTGTATTGTTATCTTAAGGATATGTGAATTAAACCCCATTTTGCAAAAGAAAAATGTAATGCTTGGTGAATGAAAACCTGCATAGGTGTGAAAGTTTGTTTTCACCTGTTTTTTTTCTTATTGAGTTTTTCATGGTATAATTATGTTTAACGGATTGATTTTTTGTTAAATTCTAGCTGGTTGGGTGGTGGCTAACTAATGTTTCTGTTGGGGGTTGTGTATGTATTTTGAATTGAAAAATAATTACTCGCATCTTAAACTTTTTTTAATCATTTCGATCATGGTGGCAATGACCCTTTGTATCCTTCAGTTCTTAGGGGTCTTTTCCAAACTTGATACCTTGCTTTTGTCCTTTTCCTCGGGAGAGAGTTTCACTCCACTTCCCACTGGAGTGATGGTGCTGTTTGTTATGTTTCACACCTTGTTTCCTGGCATATTAGTGCTGGAGGAGGGAGTTGTAAAGGGGCTTGTTTATACGGTTGTGACCTGGCTTTTTTACGGTGTTCTGGTCCATTCCTATACCACCAGTTTTGCAATTTATATTCCTCTTGTTGCCCCTCTACTTGGAAGTACCATTTCAATTATTCGTGTTTTGGGCTGGGAGTACTCCCTTTTAATCAAGGAGAGAAACGGTATAAAAAAGACCTTTGGCAGTTTTGTTGAACCGAAGGTTGCCGATGTGTTGTTAAAGAATCCTGACTTGGTCAAACAGGATGGTGTACGCAAGTCTGTTACTGTTATGTTTACAGATTTACGAGGGTTTTCAAAGCTGTGTGAAGAAATAGCCCCAGAACATGTGATCACCATATTAAGGGATTGTTTTGGCAAGTTGATTTCTATTGCCAGAGCAAATGGTGGGACCATTGACAAGCTGATCGGGGATTCATTGATGGTGGTTTGGGGAAATCCGGTTCCCGTTGATAATCATCAGGAACGAGCAATAGAAGCAGCCATTGAGATGCAGGCTGTTATGGGAGTGCTGGCAAAAAAATGGAAACAAAGGCTTGCGGTGGATTTGTTGCTTGGTATTGGTATCAATACCGATGAGGTGGTGGTGGGAACTATTGGTTCAGAAGAATTTGCCGATTATACAGTGCTTGGGGCTGGCGTTAATCTGGCGGCTCGGCTTCAGGCCGTTTGTCCGGGTGGAAAAATTTGTGTTTCCAAAGCGTTAAAAGAAAGCGTTGAGCATTCCTATTCATTTACCAGGCTGGGAGACATAACCCAGAAGGGAACTGACAGTTTGGCAGAGGTGTACGAACTCAAGATATGATTGACTCTTTATGGATGTGCTGGGAAAATCCGTATTGAAAGGGGCGAATGCTGATTTGATGACAACACCGTACATTCTGGGGAGATAGGCTTTACGACAAGCAGTCAACATTCACCCCTTCAATACAAAATCGTAAGATTACGAACAATCGTTTCATTCATTTCTAACTTTGCATTATTTGTGCCACATTGATTTTTTGACCCTTTGCTGTTTGTATTAGTTTAATGTTATCAATGTTTTACGCTTATGTTGTTTTTCTGTGAGCCGTGAGAGTCAGCTGGATCCGCTCAATTTTTGTCTTTTATGAGTCAAAAAAATATCTTTATGTAAATCTTGTTTACGGTTATATTGTGTTTTATTGATTGTGGTGGCGTGGTCTGGAAGTAAGAAATCTGTTTATGTGTTTGATAATTTGCGATAATATTGTTCTCTGTTGCAGAGATTTCAGAAAAAGCAAACATTGTTTACGTTATGTCTAGTGTACAGCATTCTCAAAAGAAAGAACTTACCTTGTTACGGCAGCGATTAGCTCAGGTTGCCAGCTCTTGGGCGATTGATGATTATAAGGCTGCTTTGGTCTTTTTTACGACTGTTTTACCTAAGTTGATGGCGGTAGAACGTTGTACTATCTTTGTTTTAGACTTGGGGAGTAATCGAATCTGTTCTATTTTTGGAACGGGGTTAAAGGAAAGAAAAATTGAACCACCTCTTAAGGGAAGCCTGGTGGGGCGGGTCATCTCATCTGGTCAGTCGATGATTGACAATGAGTTGGAAAAAAGAACAGGATTTCATAATGATGCTGCGGAGCAAACAGGATTTACTGCCAGGAATACCCTGTGTTCTCCAATTGTTACCTCTACTGGAAACAAAGTTTCCGGTGCTGTGCAGATACTTAATACAACAGACAGGGCCTTTTTTACCGAAACAGATAAAAAGCAACTTGAAGAAGTTGCCCGTTTTCTGTCTATCTCGCTTGAGTCTATCATGTTGAATAATGAAATTATACGGATTGCTGGACAGCTTGAGAAAGAGATGGATCGGCTTGTTGCGTTGCCATTCAAAGGAACCCATATTATTGCTGAAAGTCCACAGATGCTCGAGGTTCTTGATCTGGTTAAAATTGTCAGCTATACCCCTGTTAATGTTATGATTTCAGGTGAAAATGGTACGGGTAAAGAGCTGATTGCCAAACTTATTCATGAAACAGGTCAACGAAAAGATAAGCCCTTTGTTCCGGTAAACTGTGCCTGTATACCTGAACATCTGGTAGAAAGCGAATTTTTTGGTCACGAAAAAGGGGCCTTTACCGGAGCAGATACACGCAGGACAGGTAAATTTGAAGATGCCAGTGGTGGAACCTTGTTTTTGGATGAAGTTGCAGAGATGCCTTTGGTAACACAGCCAAAATTTCTCAGGGCAATTCAGGAAAAGGAAGGCTCAAGGCTTGGAAGTAATAAGATGGTTTCCTATGACTTGAGATTAATTTGTGCCACCAACAAAGACCTGTTGAAAGAGGTTGAAAAGGGAATGTTCAGGGAGGATCTGTTTTTCAGGTTGTTTTCGGTTGAGATCGTTATCCCGCCACTTCGTGAGAGGAAAGAAGATATTTTACCGCTTTCACTGTATTTTCTTGAAAACACAAATAAAAACTTTAATAAACACGTTGTTGGATTTTCCCCGGCAGTACTCGATGTTTTTGAGCAGTATCCATGGCCCGGTAATGTCCGGCAACTCATGAAAGAGGTTGAGCGCCTGGTGGCACTTACCCCCGATAATGAAACCATTCAAATGGATAAGTGTTCCAATGAACTTCAAAATTTTTATGCTGCTTCTTACAAGGAAAATTGGTCGAACGCATCTTTTTCACTGCCTGAGCACGTTGAAAAATTGGAAAAAGAACTCATTGCCAAGGCATTGAGAAAAACAAAAGGTAACAAAACCCAGGCAGCCCATCTGTTGAATATTACCCGGCAGGGGCTTGGTAAAAAACTCAAACGGTATCAACTTGAAGAAGGGGTGAAGTAACAGGTTCACCCCAGATGTTCAGGTGAAAGGTCTTAACAGCTTTGCAATGCCTCGGCAATGGCATCACAAACATAGTCAATATTTTTGCTGGTCAGTCCTGCCAGATTTATTCTGCCGCCGCCAACCACGTAGATACCTCGCTTATCGCGAAGCCATTGTACCACGTCATCACTGAGTCCACTGAAGGAAAACATGCCGCGCTGCTCATTGATATAGGAAAAATCTTCGTCAACACCCCTTGCCTTTAATCCATCGACCAGTGCTCGTCTCATTTCTACAATGCGATTTCGCATTTCTGCCAGTTCATCGAGCCATAGCTGTTTAAGGTCAGGGTTGGTAAGAATCGTTGCCGCCACCAGACCACCATGGGCAGGAGGATTGGAATAATTTACCCGAACCGTTGTTTTCATGTGACTGAATGCCACCGTTGCTTCTTCCCTGGTCGGACTGACCACGGTCAGGGCACCAGTTCTCTCATTGTATAAACCAAAGTTTTTTGAAAATGATGATGCAATGAAAAAATCAACGTCCGCTTCAGCGAATTTCTGTACAACAAAGCGGTCTTCTTCGACTCCGCTGCCAAAACCCTGGTAAGCGAAATCAAGAAACGGCGTCCACCCCTTTTCCTTGGCGACAGCGACAATTTCCTCCCATTGACTGTCAGAAATATCAACACCGCTAGGATTGTGACAACAGGCATGGAGCAGAACCACATCTTGCTCAGGGACTTCCTTGAGTACCGCCAGCATTTTTCCAAACTCAAGCCCCATGGTTTGAGCATTGTAGTAGGGATAGTCTTCAAAAGAGAATCCGGCCGCGCCAAAGATCCCCTTGTGATTTGCCCAGGTTGGTGAACTGATCCAGATTTTTGCATCGGGAGAGAAACTTTTCAACAAATCTGCTCCGACCCGTAGGGCTCCAGTTCCTCCTGGTGCGTGGATGGTGGCTGCTCTACCGGATGAAATGACTTCACTTTTTTCCCCAAATAATAGTGCCTGAACATTTGCCGCATAGTTGGGATCACCAGAGATTGGCAGATAGCTTTTTGATTTTTGCTGCTTGAGCAGAATCTTTTCAGCCGCCTTTACACTTTTCAAAACCGGGGTGAGACCATCATCATCCTTATACACTCCTACGCCCAGGTTCACCTTGTTGGGGGTTGGGTCGTTTTTAAATGCCTCGGTTAAGCCGAGAATAGAATCTGCTGGTGCCGCGTCAATATTTTGCCACATATTTCCTCCTTACAGGTATTGGGTGATCTCAAGAGAAACCACTCTACTCTTTAATTTAGCGATAACAAAGATATTTTTCCTCCACGTTGAAAAAAGGAACCTACGAAGAGCTGAAAAGTTTCTGGAGAAATAGAAGAGCTTTGAGAAATTGATTATAATAAGACTATTCGGGTTTCTGGTTCCCGGAAATTTCATCCAGCGTTTTTCTTATCAGTTTTTCGATCGAGTTTTCTTCGTGGCTTTTGTTGTTTGAGATTGCCGCAAAAAAATTCCTGCAGGTTTTTATATTGTCCGCAGGCCACTGGCTGGTAAAGCTTTGTTTTTTCTGTTCTGATTGTTGTGTTGTTTCATAGTCACGTCTGCCGTGTGCCCAGTTGATGATGTGCTGGTAGTAAAGTAGAGAACGATTCAGCAGGACAAACAGGAGATTGATATCCTGTGCCGGTCCAATTTGCAGCTTTTGACCGTACAGGGATGGCAGGGGCAGGCCAAATAATTTTCTGGTATTGCTGATGGTTTCGCTGCCCCAGATTGCTCCAAATCCGCCCAAGGCGCCGCCGAGTGCGGCAAAAAGACCAAAACTGTGTCCGAGAGTTGCGGCATCAAGTCCCAGGCCGGCGGCAGCTCCTCCGAAAACGCCGGTCAGCATGAGCTGGGTTCTGGTTAATCCGAGCAATTGCCAGCTTTGCTGGTCAAAGATTTCGGCGCGGAGCGGAGAGTGGGGAGGAAGTTGGTAGTTGAAAATATTATGTTTATACAGACCGCGAAGCTGCTGGTGCGCTTTTTGTTCGATCAAAGCTATCTGGCGGGTGTAGTCTTGCCACAGCTTTTCATTTGCTTCGGGCTGTTTTTCTTCCGTGTCAATTGTAGTGGTGACGGAAAGAGAAAGGGTCTCTTTGAGCATGGTCACGATGATTGCGGCAGAGGTTTCGTTACGCGCGCTCCAGTCCTTTTTTATCGCATCAACCACCATTCCCAGCGTTTTTTGCCAGTCCTGCTCTATGGATTTTAATGCTTCTAAAAGCAGAATTCGTTCGGCATAGGTTGCCCGGTGGGCATTAAAGGTTCTGCTGGAGTTGAAATTTCGGCGAAATTCCGCCTTCCAGTCGTCAATATAGCGATCGTTCTTCTCTTTATTGTTGATAATTGCCATCCGGGGTTTTCCGGTAAGGCGAAGAATTTCCATTTCCATCCGGTCAACCCGGCGTATTGGTCGTGAACCATCGACGACGTAAATGATTCCTGCTCCCCTTGCTACCGGTTCGAGCAGTTTATAATCATCCTGGAGTTCGGCAATGCCTTGGGCAAAATGACGAAATGAGTGTAACGGATTTTCGTCAGACATCCGTTTTTGCAGTTCTGTTAGAACCAGCCCTGGATTTTGAAAACCTGGAGTATCGGTAAAACGCAGCAGTTCCTGATCATCAATTATTACCGGAAATGTCCGACACTCCCTGGTTTCACCGGGAGTGTCGCTGATTCTTACCGAGTCATCTTCCGCGAGGGTAGAGAGAACAGAAGATTTCCCCTCGTTTGGATGGCCGATAATTGCAAATTCAGGAATCATTTTTTATACCTCGTCTATGCCAGCGATGGGGACAACCTGAAGATAAGGGTCTGCCAGAGTGTCGATCTTTTGTTGCCAGATGGTAAAGTCCTTTTCGGTAACCGGTGTAAATACTGTTTCAGCCGGTTGACCGACGAGGGCAACGGTGATGGCTGTCTCTGCGCCAACCCTGAGCCGCATTTCCTTGATATAGCTCAGCGTTGAGACAAGTGGAACCATCCAGCCCTCAAGCAGTAATAAAATATCCTGGTTTTCTTTTCGTTGCTCCAGTTCCGTCAGTAGCTGCTGATCTTTTGTGTAATCAGCAAGGAAGGGGGTTATTTTTTGTGAATGCAGATTAAATCTGGCAAGTTCTGTCGTCAGTTCCTGTTGCGGTTGTCCAAATTGTTCATAAACGTCAACTGCGACAAAGGTGGTCAGAGTGGACGGCTGGAAAGACGGGGACGGTGAAGATTGGTCTTGCCTGTCGTGCCTGCTGACAGGAGCTGTTTTTGCGGCAGGTTCTTCTGGCTTTACTTTTGCTTCTTTTGGCGCTTGAGTTGCAACCAGCGGATTATTCATACGCTGCAAGAGAGCTTTGCATTGGGGGGTGTTAAACGGCACAGCTGCCTTTGCCCTGGTTCCGATAAACCAGCCAATGCCAAGAAACAGTGTTCTGCTGAAAACTCCATAGACCAGTAAGCACATAATAAGAAAAGGCCACCAGGAAGTGAGGTCTGCCGTTGCCAGATGGGAAATCCCGTCTTTCAGGATAATCCTGCTGCCGGCAATTTCCGCTATGGTTGGCAGTAAGTTTTCACCACCTGGAATCCATGACCAGGGTAGGGCAAGAAAGGCGGTAAACTGTTGTACAGCAGCATCGCTGAATTGAATGGTCGACTGCCAGCCAAATGCCAGATCACAGGTGGCAATTTTTAACAGACTGATGGCGAGCAGTCCAAGATTAAAGGCAAATCCAAAGCCTTGGAGCAGACAGAAAAACGGCCAGTAAAAAAGGTTCCCGTAACGGCTGCTGTGCATTTTGACCATGGCAAAGGCCTGAGCTTCGGCATTTCGCCGTGCCGCTGACGTGTGTTTTTGCTGGAGTCGATTGAGCCTTGCAAGCAGGAGGTTGGTAAGCCGCTTAAAAAAGAAGGAGTAAAAGGTTGGAACAGAAAACTTTGGTTGTACCTTTGCCACCGTTGCTGACAGCAGCAGGAGCGCAATTAAAATGAGCTGGGGGGCGATAAAAATCAAAAGAAACTGAAAAACATTGACCGGCGTTGTGCCGCTGTAGGAAAAAAAGGCCAGTCCGGCCAGAGTTCCCGACAGTATTCCACTGAAGACGATAACTATGCTGATAAGTTGGAAAAAATCAGCAAATATTTCTCCCGGACTGCGCAGCTCTTTACCACTGAACTCCTGTCTGAGACGAAAGGTCAGCCAGTGGTTTATGGCATCAGCAGGCGGCAGTTTTTTTTGCGGCAGGGTTGATGCAAAGGCTCTGTCCCGCTCGTGGAGGTTACCTGGGGACAAATCCCGGTCTTGTTGAAAGAAATATTCCAGGTTGATGATGTCCTGCAGGCGCAGTTTTTTTCCGGTTTTGATCATAGATTTATATTCATTTTGAGGCTTTGGTGTTCCG
>PDWJ01003293.1_pt1 | contig 15625 bp, 9 predicted proteins | sample 1430881 | NCBI WGS metagenome assembly PDWJ01 (sample SAMN01162460, study PRJNA174530) | Oral metagenome, whole genome shotgun sequencing project. | biome: Marine environment; feature: Marine mammal; material: Swab sample of the gingival sulcus; isolation source: swab sample of gingival sulcus... | reverse complement strand
TTATATATGTAGTTGTCGTGACCACATTATATTACTAAATCTAAAAGGTTATCCTATTTTTTTTGTTATTTTCTCCTATAAGCATCACGGATTCAGGAGAATTAAAAAGTTTCGTAAGTGATCCAATTTCATCGTTTTTTTCAACAATAAGTCTTTTTGTTAAATCGCCCTCTTTTTCAATATCTTGTACCAGGGAGGTGACTCTTTTTAGAGGATTAACAATACCATTTGCCAGCCATAGACCAAGAAGTGAAAAGAAAACAATAAGACAAACAGCAAGAATGCCTATTGTTTTCTTGATGAAAAAAGCCTTTGCCATTACTTCCTTTTTTGTAATAAGGCCGATAAAACGGTAGCCAAACTGGGGTGAGATATATGCTGTTGCTAAATATTTTTCCCCATTAATCGTAACCTCTTTGGCATTGTTTTCGAGATCTTTAAGATTATCAAACGCAGGGATAGCTAACGATGAAATATTTTTAAAGTTGTTCTCTTGATTTCGTGGATCGGCAACAATGGCTCCATTATCTTGGACAAGAATAACATAGCCTGTTGAGCCGATAGTACAGCCTTCTATAACCTTCGATAGATCTGCCAGATTAACATCCATCCCGACAACGCCTGCTGCCTTTCCATTGGAAAATGAATAGGGGGACGCAATAGTGACAACAATATCTCCCAGTCCGCTTTTATATATTGGTGAGATAATACTATCTCCCTGCCTCATAGCATTTTTATACCAGCTTCGGCCACGGGTATCAAAACCCGGCGCAGGCATGGATTCTAGATTATTGGCGAGAAATTCGCCTCGTTCTGTACCTAGAAAAACAACTGAAGTAACAGATTTTATATCTTTTGTTCTTTTCAGAATTTCAACAGACTCTTTAACGGATCCTTGGAGGTTTTTATATACATCAGCAGGATTTTCTTCCTGGAAAAGATTAGGCATCATGCCGTCAGCCTTCAGGAATACAGGATCCTTAGCGATAAGTTTTACTGTATCTTTCAGCCCATTCATAAAAAAGACAAAACCTTGATTGATCTGTTTTAATTCATGATTCGTAGAAGTAATAAATGATAAAACGGCCTCTTTTTTTATATCTACGATAAAGTAGAAGGAAAAAATTAAAACAGGAAGCAATGGTAAGAGAACAAGTAAAAGGACAAGTTTTCTTTTGATGGTCAATGTGCGCATCTTCTATCCTTATTTTATGGTAGGTTGAAATATCTTACAGGAAAAGACAACACTATCAATAGCGTGTATATTAAAAATATCCTTAAAAGTATAATGCTTTTTATAAGGGGAGGGGGAAATGTGAATTGTTTCATTAAAACAGTCGGTTAAATTGAAAAGTCTATCAATATGGGACAAGGATATCATTGATATAATTGCTTTCTCCATAAAGACTTTATCAAAGGAAATGATATCAAAAGAATGAGCAGAAAACAACTAAAAATCAAAGTATCTTAATTGACAGCGTTTATCAAGGCAGCGAAAAAAGAAATTGATCGAGAGATAACCGATACTGGTGTTGTAGATCATAAGAGGGCGATTAGAAATTGGAGCTTTGATAGAGTATACAATATGGAATAAAAAATATCAGCGTGGCATACTATGCTTATTTTTTGAGAGGTTTCCGTGTAAAGACCCACTCTTTTTTTGAAGAAAGTTTCTCAGAAAAAGCATAGTTGTCCTGTTTGAATGCTTGGAGGTGTTCTGCTGCCGTAAGCTGTTTTCTTATGACCTCATCGATCATCATTCCCCGGGCTCGCTTTGAGTAAATTGGGATAGTTTTATAGCTCCCGGCCTTTTGTTCTTTAAAGGTGATGGTTAAAAAACGAGGCTGTAAGAGTTTTTTATTGATACTTCGTGAGTATTCGGTTGATGCCAGGTTTACCACGGTATCATGCCCATGGCGTTTGCAGGTTTTGTTGATTTGTTCTGTTAACAGATTGCCCCAGAACTGATAGAGGTTTGTCCCCTGTTCGGTAGCCAGTTTCAGTCCCATTTCCAGGCGGTATGGCTGCATTAGATCCAAAGGCCGCAGGATACCATACAACCCGGAGAGAATACGAAGATGGCGTTGTGCATGATCCAGCTGTTCTGCCTGGTACGCCGTTGCAGTAATTGCAGCATAGGCATCCCCTTGGAAGGTGAACAGGGCTTGGCGGGCATTTTCTGGGGTGAATGGCAGCTGGAAATTGGCCAGTTTTTCTACGGTGCTTTCCCCAAGCCGGGGGCTCATTTTCATAAGAGTACATAATTCACTTTGAGAATAACCACGGAGCAGAGCAACAAGTTCGGCACTTTTTTCAAGAAATGGGGGAAGGGAATATTCCTGAGGTGCCGGAGAAGTGGGTTCCTGGGTCTTTGATGGGGCAGTAATGAGCAGCATAACATAAATGAATTGAAGATGTTCTATGGTCAGCGAAACGGTTTGTCAGTTTTACTTTTCAAAATGCTTTTTTATCTTTGCATTTGAATTTGTGATGCCCATAGGAGAAAACAATAAGAAATAGGATAATTTTTTAATTTAGGTGTATAGTGTGGCCTCATAAATACCTTCATCCAAAAGATTATCCATGACATTCAAAATAGAGTAAAGCACAGAAAAAATCAACAGTGCTGGTGGCATGGCTTTGTGAAGGAACATATCTTTTTTTGACTATTTATAAAATATTATGGTTAAAAAAAGATATGCGTTAATTTAACAAGAAAGTTATCTGTTAGGCGAAATTCTTAGGTGTACAGTTAATGAAATCAAAAAAGGAGGTTTTCATGATGTGTTTGTTCAAAAGTACCTTTCGTTTCCTGTTTCTCTTTTTGCTCCTTATGCCATATGCTGCTGCTGCGGAAACCTTGTGGTTTCCGCATGTTTCCTGCAAAGGTGACTGGAAGACAGAAATTGCTATTCTGAACCCCGATGCGTCTCAAGAGCTAAATGGGGTTTTGAAATCGTTTCGTAATGATGGAACCGAAACGTCGCAACAGAAAATAATTTCCCTGGCTCCCCATGCAAGGCGGCAGATCGTTGTTGCCAATGAAATGGCTGATGCGGTGAATATCGGATATATGGCACTGGAAATCTCGTCTGGCACAGCCGTCGGATATACCAAATTTTATAAAGATGGTATCTATCGTGTTGCGGTACCTGCTGTCACAAGAATCAATACCGATACCATTTTGGTTCCCCATATTGCATCAAATGCACAGTGGTGGACTGGTATCAGTCTTGTCAATACGACTTCCGAAGTGAAAAATCTTATCTTTGAATTCAACAACGGAATGATTTGGGAAGAAACGCTTGCCGCACACGAACACAAGGCATTTGTGATAAAGAAGATGTTTGGCGGAGTGACCCCAGAGGATGTGGCATCAGCGGTTATTAGAAATGCAGACGGTGTTATCGGGCTGGAATTGTTCGGAAGTGACCCTACCGCCGGGAAAAATCTGTTGAGCGGTGTTTTGCTCAAGGATCAGGTTGCGTTGAAACTTTATTATCCGCATATAACCACCAATAATGACTGGTGGACGGGAATTGTTGCCTATAATCCCTTTACTGATGCTTCTGCCCTGGCTATTACGCCATATAAAAAGAATGGAAGGGCTCTAGATCCCCAGATAATCACACTTCCCGGACGGAGGAAATATATCGGAGTGGCTGCGAAGCTCTCGTTTCCCGAAGGTACCGCATGGTTTGAAATTTCGGCCTCCAGGCCGGTTAGCGGCTTTGAACTTTTTGGAAGGACAGACGGCAAGAAGCTGGCCGGATATTCGGGTGTGAATATCAGCGCAAAGTCAGGGGTATTCGCAAAGCGTGAGATGCAGTCAGACGGTTGGACAGGCATTGCGTTTGTTAATGTAGAGGATAGCGTGGCAACAGTGGCATTAACAGCCTATGGCGATGACGGCGTTCCGGTAGCCTCGGAAACGATAACGCTCAATCCGCATCAGAAAATGGTGGCATCTGCGGAAGAACTCTTTGTAGCGAATATCGGTGCGGCAACCTGCATCAGTTATTCGTCTGACCGAGAGGTTGTCGGCTTTCAGTTAAATGGTTCAAGTGATGGGATGTTGCTGGATGGGTTACCGGCAATGGCATCTGTAAAAAACGGAGCGGATACAATCTGGTATAAGGATATGGACGGTGACGGCTATTCCGACGGTACGAAACGGATATCGGCATCCCGAACACCTGGTTTCTATCTGGTGACAGAATTGCTCGCCACGTCCGGTGATGCGAATGACGCTGATCCAGCGATCAATCCTGGCAGCGGTGGTGGCGATGTTGTTTCTTTCCCTGACTCAAACCTTGAAGCCGCAATCAGGAAGACGATAGGGAAGCCAACCGGCAATATTCTGAGTTCTGATCTTCATTTTCTTTCTTTTTTGGATATCAACGATAAAGCCATTCAAAATCTGGCAGGTCTGGAATATTGCAAAAATCTGACAAGGCTTGATCTTGGTAAAAATAAGATCCGTGATATTAGTATTCTGGCAAGGCTTACTCATCTGAAAAATCTTGATCTTTACAATAATCAGATTAGCGATATCACTCCTCTGACAAGACTGCCACAGCTGACACGTCTTGATCTTTACAACAACCAGATCAATGATGTCAGCCTGTTTGCAAGAATGACACAGCTGAAAAAGCTCTATCTTAGCAATAATCAGATCGGCAATATTAGCCCGTTGGCAAAGCTGAAACAGCTGACACGGCTTGGTCTTGGCGGTAATCAGCTCAGTGATATCAGCCCTCTGGCAGGGCTGACACAGCTGAAATGGCTTGGTCTTGATGATAATCAGCTCAGCGATATCAGCCCTCTGGCAGGACTGACCCGATTGAAGGAGCTTGATCTTATTGATAATCAGCTCAGTGATATCAGCTCTCTAGCAGGATTGGCTCGGTTGAAGGAGCTTTATCTTGGTGGTAATCAAATTAGCAATATCAGCCCGTTGGCAGGGCTAAAACAGCTGACAGAGCTTAGTCTTCGTAACAATCAGCTCAGTGATATCAGCCCCTTGGCAGGACTGGCTCAGCTAAAAAAACTTTATCTTCAACACAATCAGCTCAGTGATATCAGCCCGTTGGCAGAGCTGACCCAGCTGACGGAGCTTGGGCTTCATTATAATCAGATCAACGATATCGCCCCTTTGGCAGGGCTGACCCAGCTGACACGGCTTGGCCTTCATTACAATCAACTCAGCAATATCACCCCTTTGATAGGACTGAAACAGTTGAAGGAGCTTTATCTTGGCGGCAATCAACTCAGCAATATCAGCTCACTGGCAGAGCTGACACAGTTGACAGTACTTGATCTTGGCGATAATCAACTCAGCAATATCAGTCTGCTGGCAAGGTTGAAACAGCTGACAGTGCTTGGTCTTTATAGTAATCAAATCAGTGATATTTTACCTTTGGTAGGGCTGACACAGCTGACAGTGCTTGATCTTCACGACAATCAGCTCGGCAATATCAGCTCACTGGCAGGGCTGACACAGCTGATAGTACTTGATCTTGGCGATAATCAGCTCATTGATATCAGCCCGCTGGCAAGGCTGATACAGCTTTCAGGGCTTGGCCTTTACGGTAATCAAATCAGCGATATTACCTCTCTGACAGGGCTGACACAGCTGACATTGCTGAGGCTTCTCAATAATCCACTTAGTGAAACATCTTGCAGCGTCTATGTGCCGCAACTGCAGAGTCAGGGAGTACAGATAGAGTATAATTGCCAGTAAGCTGCTACTCTGTTCCGTGATCTCTGTAGAGGGAATCACGGAACAGGTGTATTCCTTCACGTTCCGTTGTTCTGATTTTGTCACTGCAAAGAATTGCCCGCAAACCGGGCGGTTCTTTGCGTTTTCCAGGATATCAATCTTGTTTTATCCCTGAAAAAAGGGTGTGCGACGCTATAGAGAAGAGACATGACCTTGCTTTCCCTAAGGCCATGTTTTACAATCAATTTGTAATATCAATAAAATAGATCGTATGTTATCATAGAAAAGGCCAAGGTAAGCGTTTCTTTATGGTCGTAAGCAAAGAGTAAAGATGATAGTAACGTCATTAAAAAGGAGTGATGCCATGTATCGTTTGCTATTCGTCGTATTTTTTAGTTGTTTCTGCTGTATAGGTTGTGTTCCCCAGGATAATAGCAAAACAGGCAAAACCGTTTCTTCTGGAAAAGCGACCCTGGCCGCCGTAGATGATTGGCTTTTTGACCAGGAAGAAGATCAGGAAGATGGTGCTGCTCCACAGGCCATGGCTCGGAATATGCGGGTTGGCGGTGCACCAGCTCCACGGATGCTCGCACAAGGAATGGCACCAGCAGCGGTGAAGTCTAAAGCACTTGGTTTTGCGGTCGGAGGAGCGAAAGACAGCAATAACTTCAGAGAAAATCTGAAGCAAGGGTTTCTTCCCAAATACCATGCGATCAGCTACGAAGGAGTGTTCTACGATTATTATTTTGATACCGGGATTGGTATCGGTCAATGCGATGATCTGTTCTGCCCCTCGTATGCCAAGGCCGTGGTTCCAGACCTTTTTTCTCAACAGGCAAATTATTATCTTACGCTTGGCTTAAACTCAGGACTCACCGAGGCCTCTTTTTCCCGGAAACCACTGAATCTTGTGGTGGTTGTTGATATTTCTGGTTCTATGGGAGGTGGACTTGACAATTATTATTACGATGGTTCGACAAAGAAACCCATCGAAGAAGCCGAGGCCAGGAAAACCAAGATGCAACTTGCCAATGAGACCATTGTTGCAATGATGCAGCATCTTAAACCCGGTGATAATTTCGGGGTGGTCTTGTTTGACGACCGAGCCTACCGTGCCAAAGCACTGCGACTCGTTGAAGAAACAGACATGAAGGCCATTGCGGATCATATTATGGAGATCCGGGAACAGGGTGGCACCAACTGGCAGGCGGGCTACGAAGAAGGACTCAATCTCTATGCCTCTCTCGAAGAGGGTCGCAAAACTGTTGCCGATTATGAAAACAGGATCATTTTTCTCACCGATGCGATGCCCAACGCTGGAGAGCTCAAAAAAGGCGGTCTTTTTAATATGGTGCGTAATGCCGCAGAGCGGGGAATCTTTACCTCTTTCATTGGTATCGGCATAGATTTTAATCCTGAGTTGGTGGAATATGTCACCAAGACGAAAGGGGCCAATTACTTTAGTGTCCACAATGCTAGGGAATTCAGCAAAACGCTTGCCGATGATTTCAATTTCATGGTTACTCCGCTGGTTTTTGATCTTGAACTCACCGTGACGAGTGATAACTACGTCATTGATGGAGTCTTTGGTTCTCCTGAAGCAGAGCTTGCCACTGGAAAGATCATGCAGATCAAGACTCTTTTTCCAAGTGCCAGTGAAGATACCCAGATAAAGGGCGGCGTTGTTTTGGTAAAACTTAAAAGAAATTCGAATGCAGGAAACGCTTCAGAACCCATTGAGCTGACCGTTCGCTATAAGGATCGAAATGGAACCCAGTACACAACAACAGATATAGTTCGTTTTACTAATGAAAAATATGGTTATGCAAACGATGGTATCCGTAAGGCTATCTTACTTGCCGACTATGTTTCTTTAATGAAAAACTGGTTGCTCGACCAAAATAAAACCTGTAATGATCATGTGATTTCGTCTCCTCCCCGTCCCGTTCCGTTGTTTGCACGGTCTGGGCTTATCAACCCGGATACCCGCAAAGAACGAGCCATGATCGCCACCTGGGAGCGCCGTTCCTGTCCGCTTTCGGTTTCTGAAGGTTACGGTAAATTGTTCACTCTGTTTCGGGGTCATTTCGCCGCAGAAAGTAAAATTCTTGGTGATGGCCAGTTGCAACAGGAACGTGACGTTCTCAATCAGCTTATTACTGCGGCGCAACAAGCCACCAAAAAAATACCAGAGATAGGGAAGAGGGACGATTGGGAATTATAGCTGAGAGATACCCATACACGCCCCAAAATATTTTTTGGCCAACGTTAGTCTCGGCAACAGTACCCGAATGTCGGGCGTTCTGATGGTTTATGCGAGAGCCTTAATCACGCTGGGTAAAGGCTCCACCTCCACAGCAGCCAGGTCTGGCCCCAAATAGGTTCGTTCATTTTCACCAAGGATTCCAAGGGAAAGACAGATAAGGGTCCAGAAATGGACGACCCGGTAATTACCGCCATAAAAATGGCCAATGTCCTCCATTTGAGAATGGCAGTTATGACACGGGGTGAGGACATAATCGCAGCCGGTGGTAATAATCTGGTCAAACTTTCGTTTCCCATAGATACGCCGCTCTTCGTTTTTCCCCGCCTGAAGAAAACCGCCACCACCACCGCAGCAATAATTGGCACTGCGGTTGGGCTGCATATCGATAAAGTTTTCTTCGCCAACGAGGGTTTTGGCAACAAAACGCAGATCCTCGGCCATTCGATCACCATACGCCTTACGGACAATCATACAGGGATCCTGGACAGTGAATTTGAGATTTTCGGTATTCCAGGCAGAGTTGACCGGCAGCTTTCCCTCTCTAATCCATTGGGCATAATAGGTAATCAGGCTCTCTAAACGAAAATCGGTCTCAATACCGAATTTATCCACGGCATTCCACATTGCATAAAAGGAATGGCCGCATTCGGTATTGAGCCAGACCTTGCAGTCGAGATCGTTCACCGCATCAACCCGTTGCTTTACCACCTGATACCACGCATCTTCATCACCGGAAAACATGCAGAAATTCTCCGCTGCCCAGCCTTTCGAGGCATAGGTCCAGTCGGCACCAACAAGATCAAAGATCTTCCACAACGGCACCATCTCTTCTGGTTCACTCATTGGTTCCCGGGAATTTTGATTAACAAAGAAATGGGCACCTTTTTTATCAATCGGAGCCTGGAGCCTGGCAAAGCGGGGCTGGGTTTCCTGAACCTCGGCAAGAACATCTTCGACGACAAAGACAAAATCATCTGGAGGCAGCCCCATTGCACTGGTGGATGCGGTGGATCGAGCCAGTTCACAGGAACGGCTGATGCCTCGGGGTCTTTCTGCTTCAGGCCAATTACCCCGGGCCAAAAAGACCAGCTGGGAGACATCAATGTTCATTGGGCAGACATGCATACAGCGTTTACACATGGTACAGAGCCAGATCCACGGAGTTTGCGACAGTTCTTCGTTCATGCCGAGCATCGCCATACGGATAAATTTGCGGGGATCCATGTTCTCAAGTCCTGAAGCGGGGCATCCCGACGAACAGAGACCGCAGGTAAGACAGGCCTCGAAACTGGCTCCTTCGGGCAGGAGGCGCAGTGCTTCTTCCTTAAAATTAATAATCGGAAATATGGTATCAGACATTTTTTTCTGTATGAGCTGTGTTAAGTAAAATTTCTACCCCCTGGACGGCTCGGTAGGCAGTGGCCAGAGCGACACCAGCACCGCAGCGCTGCCGTATCCAGTCCTGATTAGCCAGGATAGTTCCGGCAGCAAAGAGCCGTGGATCAACAACTTTGCCCACAGCATCCACGGGTCGAAAGAGATCGTCAACCATGATGCCAGCACGATGCACACCATGTCCTTGGGGAGCCATGTATTGCTCATGAAACCACTGATTGCGACTTTTGGGTTGGGCGACATGCAAACCGAGTAGAGGCTCGCTGATGGCCTTGATATCTGAGGTAAGCCCTCCGCTTAAAAAGCGGCCACTGGCGAGCAGAACACTCTTTGCCTCGACTACGATGCTGCCATAAGTATCTTTGACATGGAGTTTGATAGAGTCTGCAGCAAAGTCCACTGTATGAACCTTTTGTTGTGCTATCAGTTCAACACCCCGTGCCGGAAAAACCTGTTCGATCATCTCACGAAGCCGAATACCGGCAACTGAGGGCGGCATGGTGGGGATCTCAAACAATGGCTTGCCCACCAGGGATTCCAGCCTTTTCAATACCTTGTCTGGGTGATGAATTCCGAGAATGGCTGGTATGCCAATGACCTCGGCATCTCCGGCAATCTCTTTAATTTTTTCAGCAAGTTCATCTTGGGTCGTGGGCACCTCTAAGGCCCGGGCCATGACCTCAGGGTAAATTTCACCGTTTGATGCCCCAGGGAAAACAAGCCGTTTTGCTTCAAGATTTGGCCATTGGCTGCGCAGATTGGCAACCACTTCGTGGCTGGAAAAACCACGCAATCCCTTAAAATCTATGATGAGGCAGGCCTGTTTCTCGCGAAGGGCACGAACCCCAGCCGCCATGGTTGCCGGAACCGCAAAGGTTGGCTTGCTGGTTCCTGCGGGAGTAATGGCCTGTACATTTTTCTCGCTTGAGGATATATAGCCAATACCCTCAGCACCGACAAAAGACAGCACTTGAGCAAATGCCTCTCGGATGTCTTCATCTGAAATACGGGCCAAAGGATGCCTGGGTTCGTTGGTGCGCAGCTTGTTAAGACCTTGCCAGGGATCGGTAATGAGAGTTGCGGTGTCGCCCTGTTCTGCGCCGAGCAGATCAAAATAGCCGGTGGTATAGGCAATGGCTCCGGTATTTCCCACCTGAGCAACGCTGAGACCTCTGTTAAGGGCAAAAATTGTTGCTGTACATCCGGCAAGCCCGGTACCGATGATGGCAAGATCCGTTTTACATTGTCGATTTTCCATGATTTTTCACCCTTTGTTGCTTGGTTCTCTATCCAGGAAATCAAGGCCAAGCAGACCACAGTGTAGGGCCTCGGCAAGTTCCATCTGAGCCATCTGCTGGCCCCAGATCACGGTGCGCAGCCCTTTATATCTCTCATGAAAAAAATCCCGCATCGAACGTAACCCGCCACGATCCTGGTAATAGCCACGATCATAGAGATACGAAGCAATACGGATACCACAAAAAGAGCCTTGGCATGGGCCTTTGCCCGCCCGGGAGCGAAGTGCAATGGCTTCAAGCGAGACCGGCTGATCCGTGGTGGAGGTATCCCGGAGAATTTCGTCAATGGCCGATTGAGGTACCATTTCACACTCACAGAGAATCATATCTTCTGGATTATTACCCTGGTACCAGTAACGGGGCGAGGCACCCGGTTCGGTCCAACGGCATGAAGAGCCGAGGGCAAGGGGAGTGGTGCGGGTCTGACAGGGTGTGGTATTGCCAAGACGTTGTGCAACGAAATCAGCAGTCTTTTCTGCCATGAGACGGTAGGTGGTTAACTTGCCGCCGGTGATGGTACAAAAATTACGAACTCCCTGATCTTCATGATTGATCAATGAAAAACTTCGTGCCACGTTACGGTCACTTGTGGCATCCCCACTGAGAACCAGGGGGCGCACTCGAGAGAAGGCCCGAATATAGCGTGCTGTTGCCAAGGCCGGGATCATTGCTGACCCTTCGATAATATTACGATCAACCTCTTCGACCGTGGGTCGTGAGTTTTCCAGATCTTCAGTACGCACTGAAGTCGTTCCCAAGACCGAGACGGTACCGCCTGGCACCAGTATATCCCCATCTCCTGGTGGTCGCAGCCGGTTTACAACCCGATGGGTCAAACGGTCATGGCTGACCAGCAGAGTCCCTTTTGAATAGAGGAGATTTACATCGGAACAATTGGCCATCCGGGCGATGTCCATCGCCCAGGCACCACCGGCATTAACATATTGCTGCGCAACGATACGCACCGTGGCTCCGGTGCGGGCATTGTGACAGACTGCGGCTTCAATATGGCCATTATTGAGAATAAATTGTTGCAGCCCAGTCTGGGCAAGATAAACAGAATCGTTTGTTTCCCGGGCATGGGTAACATTTTCTAGCGCAAGGCGAAACGGATCAATGGTGGCATCGGGAACCTGGTAGGCTGCAATGGTCTTTTCCGAGAGATAGGGTTCCAGTTCTCTGGCCTCAGCGACACGAAGTGATGTGCAGTCAATACCTGCCGCCTCACAGAGTCCGGGGAATTGTGCGACGAATTCCTCATCATCTCCTTGAACTGCAACAAAGAGACCACCGGTCTCTTCGATACATTGTGGCGCCAGTTTCTTAAGAAGCTCCGCCTCCTGGCGACATTCGATGGCAGAATGCTGGTCACTGAGTACATAGCGTCCTCCAGAGTGCAGCAGACCATGGTTGCCGCCCGAGGCTCCAGCACAGAGATCCGCCTTGTCAATCAAGGTGACGTGAATCCCCCGTAACGCAAGATCCCGCATAATTCCAGTGCCTGTTGCCCCGCCACCGATAACGAGGACATCGGTACTCAGTTCCTTCGGAACAGACGGCGTTGCAGAAGACGTAACTGAAGATGCCATAGTGGTATTTCCTCAGAATAGATATAAAAGATTTTTGTACGTAATATTTCATCCCGCAAGTGGGATAAATGCCTTACTGGTTTATATTACTTAACTCTTACCAAGTATTTTTAATGTCTTGTTTTTTATGACAGATTTTGCCCAGCAAGGCATAAAAAAACTCTTTGGCCTTTGTGGCGTTGTTCTTGCCGCCCCGAATATCTAGTCTTTTCCCATGTAATTTTCAAGCGAAAATAAAAACACTGAAAACGAAACAAAAATAACATGCATATGAAAATATCTTTTAGGCTTTATGAAAAAATGAAAGCGCTTTTTCCAAGGGTGCAGAGATCAAGGCTTGTTTTTGTGGCATTACTCTTGGTAGTATTGAAATTGCTAAATATTGCTACCAAAAGAGGATAAAAATAGCGAAAAGCCGCAACAGGCATCCATAAAAAAGCATATAGCATTAAGAAGAATAAGAAGTTGTGAAGGAGAAAATGATGGCACAACGTATTGAGGCAACCTGGCAAAGTAATATGGCTTTTTCTTCGAATATTGACGGTCATATTGTGGTCACCGATGCCCCGAAATCCATTGGCGGAGCCAATAGCGGCCCAAGTCCTAAAAAGCTAATGATGGCATCTCTTGCGGGATGTAGCGGCATTGATGTGGCGATGATTCTCAGTAAAATGCGTGTTGAGATTGATGACCTGACCATTGAGGTTAGCGGAGAACTCAGTGACGGAGAACCCTCCGTATATACTAAAATGCATCTGCGTTACGTCTTTGCAGGAAAAAATTTGCCCTTTGAAAAATTGCAAAGGGCTGTGCAGCTCTCTCAAGAAAAGTATTGTGGGGTGAGTATTATGTACGCCAAGATTATGGACATTAGCTGGGAAGTTGTCTGTAAAGAAGAGCTGGCAGACTCACTATAATCACGTAAAATCTTGAGAGCTGGAAGCTGTGCATATACTGTCAGCACCCGTATTTTTTGACGACCGAGGAAACAATGTATAGCGCTTTTACGTAAAATTTATTTCAAAAAAACAGCGAAAATACATACAGGATGCCTGTTGATTTCTTTCTGAAAAAAAGGAAGTACAACATTCTTGTGTTATGAGCAACGCCTTATTATCAAATAATTTTCAAGTTATACCTCCTCAAAGACGGTGTTCTTTTAGAGAAATTCCTTGACAAAACAGCGTGTAATAGAGTAGTTGAGCAGGCTTGGGTTGTAATTTTACTGATGGTTGGTGTGCATCTTGGTCATGTGATGTGCAGCTTCAAACTTTGATCCTCGGTGGAGGATCGGATACATTTTGAGAGGAGGATTTTTATGTCACCGTCGATTCAAGCTCTTCTGGCAGCGACACCTATCATTGCTGCCGCAATTTTGCTTGTAGGTCTGCAATGGCCGGCAAAGCGTGCGATGCCCGTTGTCTATATTGTGGCGGCACTCATCGCCTATTTCTTCTGGGATATGACCCTGAACCGTGTTCTGGCAGCCTCATTGCAGGGTATAGCCATTACTGTTGCTGTGTTGTGGATTATCTTTGGGGCTATTATGGTTCTCAATACTCTGCAAAATTCCGGCGCCATCACCACAATTCGTGCCGGATTCACCAATATCAGCCCTGACAGGAGAGTGCAGGCCTTGATTATTGCCTGGCTTTTCGGTTGTTTTATTGAAGGTGCATCAGGTTTTGGTACCCCTGCCGCTATTGCGGCTCCGTTGCTGGTTGCCATTGGCTTCCCTGCGATGGCCGCAGTCATGCTTGGTATGATGATCCAATCCACTCCGGTATCCTTTGGTGCCGTCGGAACGCCGATTCTTATTGGTGTTACCAATGGTCTGGACAATGTAGCCATGGGCGAGCAGTTGGCAGGTATGGGTTCCAGCTGGGAGGCCTTCATGCGGTTAATTACCTCTGAGGTTGCAATCATTCACGCCATCACCGGAACCGTCATGCCCCTGTTCATGGTGATTATGCTTACTCGGTTCTTTGGTAAAAACAAGAGTTGGACGGAAGGTCTTGCAATGGCTCCATTTGCAATCTTTGCCGGTATTGCATTCACCGTTCCCTATGCGTTGACCGGTGTTTTTCTGGGTCCGGAATTTCCGTCTATGATCGGTGCTCTGGTCGGCCTTTCTATTGTTGTTCCTGCCGCAAAGGCTGGTTTTCTGATTCCAAAAGAAACCTGGGATTTCATGCCCCGTGAAGAATGGCCCAAGTTTTGGCTGGGCAGCATTACTCTTAAAGCACCTTCTGCCGAGAAAAAGATCTCCCTGCCCATGGCTTGGCTTCCGTACCTGCTCGTTGCAGGACTCTTGGTTGCGAGCCGTGTTTCTCCGCAACTCAAGGCGTTTACCAAGAGTATTACTATTCCTTTCAAGAATATTCTTGGGGAACAGGGTATCAGTTATACCATTGACCCATTATATCTTCCGGGTGGTATCCTTGTCTTTGTTTGCATTCTCACCTTCTTTTTGCATCGTATGAAGGTCTCTGAGTTTGTATCTGCCGCCAAAGATTCGGCGAAGACCCTGGTTGGTGCTGGGTTTGTTCTGGTATTCACTATCCCGATGGTTCGTATCCTGATTACCTCGGGGGTCAACGGTGCTGATCTTGCTTCCATGCCTGTTGCGATGGCAAGCTTTGTTGCAGACACTTTTGGTTCTGTTTATCCAATTTTTGCTCCTTCTGTTGGTGCCTTGGGGGCTTTTATTGCAGGTTCTAATACGGTCAGTAATATGATGTTGAGTCAGTTCCAGTTTGAGGTTGCTGCCAAGCTCGCCGTTTCAGGTGGATTGATGGTCGCTCTGCAAGCTGTTGGTGCTGCTGCCGGAAACATGATCGCCATTCATAACGTGGTTGCCGCCTCTGCAACGGTCGGTCTGTTGGGACAGGAGGGAAAAACTCTCCGTAGAACAATTATTCCAACAGTTTACTATTCTCTTGTAGCAGGTTTACTTGGAATGGTCGCCATTTATGCTCTTGGTATAACGGATCCGTTTATGAAATAAGGACTCGTTACCGCTTGCCTGTTCCGGGGTGCCAGTAATTTTAAATATCCAGTTATCCTGGAACGGGCTTGGCGCAATAGACTTGCTTGTAAAAACATGACCATTGACGATAAGATGTTGTTCATCTGTAAAGGCACTTGGGACTTGCCAAGTGCCTTTTTCATCACCATAGTGTGAAATAATGCAGTAAATACAAAACATAGAAAAACCAATAAACTGTTTAAAAAAACTTCCCGAAAATTTCTTGGTGAAAGTAAAAGGTGGAGGAAATGGCACAAGGGTACACAGAAGATTTTATTACAGAGGCAAAACGTATTGGCGCTGAAGTCCATGAAATGGAAGATCTGT